>TARA_R110000803_G_scaffold16610_3_pt1 | contig 81271 bp, 77 predicted proteins | sample TARA_R110000803 | Tara Oceans TARA_R110000803 (sample SAMEA4397772) | marine metagenome | biome: Polar Biome; feature: [SRF] surface water layer (ENVO:00010504); material: water (ENVO:00002006), including particulate matter (ENVO:01000060) such as... | depth 5 m | reverse complement strand
TAAATAGCATTGTTGGGTAAAGTAGCTTAACCCGAACTGGGGTTATTTTAGTTAACGGTGTAAAAGTTGGAAACGCTGGCTCATGATGAGCTTTTTAGTATATTTGTGCTGAGGCTTTTGCAATATATCAGTCGTTTTACCAACCTCTAAGACTTTACCTTTACATAACACCATCATGTCGTCACTGAAGTGCCTGACAATGCCTAGGTTATGAGAAATCAATATAAATGCTAATCCCATCTGCTGCTGTAAATCTAACAGCAAATTTATTATTTGAGAGCGTAGTGAGGGATCAAGTGAGGCTAATGCTTCATCAAGAATGATCACTTGCGGTTTCAAGATAATCGCTCGTGCTAATGAAATACGCTGCTTTTGACCACCAGAAAACATATGAGGGTAAAAACTCATATGTTCAGCCAGTAAACCTACTTTCTTTAAAGTGTCACGGATCAATTGATGACGTTCGGTTTCATCAAGATCGGTATTGAGTTGCAGGGGCTCATCTAATAGCTGCTCAATAGTCAGACTGGGATTTAAGGTTGTGCCTGAGTCTTGAAATATCATACGAATATGTTGGCAACGTTGCTTAAAATTTCCTGGTGCTAGCGTTTGACCATTTAAACGAATGTGACCGGTCGTCGGCAATTCAGCACCAACCAGTAACTTGGCTAAAGTGGATTTACCTGAGCCAGTTTCTCCAACAATGGCCAAAGTTTTATGCGCCATAATATCAAAAGATAGTGGCTCTAATGCGGCCACGCATTTACGGTTAAACCAGTAATTTTTATCTTTATAGGTTTTACTTAAATTAATAACTTGTAATAGCACATTACTCACGAGTAACTATCCTTTAATGGGAAATGGCAACTCACTTGATGACCATGAAAGTTTGTAATTTTCGGTGCGTGCACGCATTTTTGTTGCGCACGTGGACATCTAGGGCCTAAGCGACAACCGATAGGTAAATGTTGCAAAATTGGAATACTGCCAGGTAAGGTCATCAATCTGGACTTATTGGGTATCATTCTATTGGCTTTCGGACTACTGTCAACCAATGCTCTAGTATAGGGGTGATAAGGTTGATTAAATATTTGTTCGGTTGTGCCAGCTTCAACAAATTGGCCACTGTACATTACGGTGATCGCGTTAGTCCAATGGGTAACATTTTCTAAGTCATGGCTGATCAATAATATCGACATATTTTTCAGTTGATTTAGACTGGCGAGTAGGCGAAATATTTGCCCTTGATTAGTACTTTCCATTGCAGCAGTAGGTTCATCAGCAATGAGCAGCATAGGACGGCGTGCTAAGGCCATGGCTATCATAACTCGCTGACATAGTGCATCGGTTAATTGATGTGGAAAGCTTTTAACACAAACCTCGTGCTGCTTAATGCCCACTTTGTGCAATAAATTAATAGCAGCAAGTTTGCGTTGTTGTCGCTTTTGCCAAAAAAATCCGGTTAACTGCTCAACATCTACAGCTTCCTCTAGTTGCTCTCCTATGGTGGTGGTCGGATCTAAACAGGCCATAGGTTCTTGAAAAATCATTGCAACATCTTTGGATATAATGGCTTTTCTTTCTTCAGGCGAAAGTCGCATTAAATCATTACCTCGCCAGTGAAAACGGTCGGCATCAACTTTCCACTTTTCGTCGAGCACGCCAACAATGGCTTGTGCTAATAATGACTTTCCAGAGCCTGATTCGCCAACCAAACCTCTAACTTCGCCTTCTTTCATGGTTAAATTGACCCTGTCGACAGCAAGGATTGGTTGTGTTGTCGTCTGCAGTTCAATGGAAAGGTTTCGAATATCAATTAAATTCATTAATTTTCCTTGCGCACTTTAAGCGCATGACGCATGCCTTCACCGACGAGGTTTGTTGCAATAACTGAAAATAAAATTGCTAAACCCGGTAGATAAACGGTCCAAGGGGCAATATAAAAGAAGTCAATACCATTGGCTAACATTGCGCCCCATTCAGGCATAGGAATAGGAGCGCCTAAACCTAAAAATCCTAATGCGGCAATTTCGAGAATTGCTGTTGATTGAGCAAGTGTTGCTTGGCTAATTAATTTTTCGATAATATTAGGGAAAATTGAATACCACAATATTCTAATTGAGCTAGCACCATCAAGGCGTGATGCTAAGACATAATCCTTAGCAAACTCTTCTTTTACTGCGTTGCGAGTTATATGGACGAATTGCGGAATGAGCACCATAATAATTGCCCATAAAGTATTTTCTAAACCTGGGCCTAATATTGCAACAATGATAATGGCTAGCAGTAGCGACGGTATGGACAAAATAACATCGAGAAAGTGATTTAGAATGCTTGATTTAATCCCGCTAGTTAAGGCTGATAGTGAGCCAATAATCACGCCAATTATTAATGACGCCATAACGACAATAATACTTAAACCAAAGGTTAATGAGGCACCGTGCATTAAACGCGATAACATATCTCTACCTAGGTTATCTGTGCCCAGTAAAAAGCTAACATTACCTTCATCACTCCATGCTGGTGGCAATAACAAGTGATCTAGGTGGTTCTCTACAGAAGAGTATGGCGTGATGACACTCGCCAATACGGCCAAAGCAATGAGAAATAAAAAACAACCAAAACCAATCAAAACCACCGGTGGTTGTTTGAAGTTATGCCATAACTGCATTAATGGTGTAGGGAACTCTTCTTCGAGATAAATCTTATCACGTGCCATGATTAGGCTCCCGAGCTAAGGGGTTAAGCGCCGCATAGAAAAAATCAATAATAATATGGACAATAAATATAAAGCTTGATAGCACAATAAGTCCCCCCTGAATCGCCGTATAGTCGCGCTGATATATGCTTTCTATTAACCAGCGGCCAATGCCTGGCCAACTAAAAATCACTTCGGTAACCATGGCAATGGTTATAAGGTGAGCAAACTGTAAACCAACGTCCCGAATAACTTTAATTACCGCATTACGCATGGCATGTCGATAAATAATTTGACTAAAAGTTAAGCCCTTGGCTTTTGCTGCTTTAATGTAATGGGTGTCTAGAACCTCCAGCATGGCTGTTCGGGCTAAGCGCATAAAAATAGTTGCAGGTGCTAAGGCAACAACAATAACGGGTAAGATTAGGTGACGTGTAGCATCTTGAAAGGCTTGCCATTTATACTCACTATCGCTGAGTAAGATATCGATCAACTGCAAACCGGTTACATGTGGTATTTCGAATAATAGACTTATCTGACCTGCCGATGGTAACCAACCTAATTGAATAGAAAATACCAAGATAGCTAAGATCCCTAGCCAGAAAACGGGGATTGAATAACCAATCATTGCAATGGCTAATATAACGTTGTCAGCCGCTTTTCTGTGATAAATAGCCGCACAGAAACCAATAGGAATACCAAAAAACATAGCAACGAGCAGTGCGACACAGGTTAATTCGACTGTCGCGGGTAAACGGTTCATAATTTCTGTCATTATCGGTAGGTGACTGGTCATTGAATAGCCCATTTCACCGTGAAATAGATGACTGACGTAACTGAAATATTGTGTCAATAAACTTGCTTGTTGCTGATATTCATTAGCTAAAGCAGTTAATTGCTCAGCTGAGGCGTTTATTTGCCCTGTCAGATTAATTAATTGTTCACCAGGAAATAAAAAGCTCAAGCTAAAGGATAATATTGTTAATAGCCACATAGTAAAAAAGAATAAACTAAAACGTCGTAGAGTAAAAATTAGCATATTAGTTTTTGGTCACCCCATTGAAGTCGATGCCACCTATTGAGCGTAATAGACTACCGTTAATGTTGTTCGCTCTTGCTTGATACCTTTTAGAATGAGCAATAGGAATTAATGGTACCTCTTCATTAATTAATTTTAACGCCTTAGAATAATAGGCTTTTCTACGGTTAATATTACTGGTCTGCAATGCGCTTTGGATAAGTTGATCGAACTCTTCATTACACCAAAAGGTTCTATTACTACCGGTAATTGCTGATGCGCAGCTGAGTAATGTTGAAAAAAAGTTGTCTGGATCTGGGTGATCAGCAGACCAACCTAATAACACGCTTTGGTGTTCACCCTCGGAGATTTTTCGTAAAAAAGTAGCCCATTCATAGTCAAAAACTATTTCTACATCGACACCTATTTTTTGTAAGTCAGCTTGGATAAGTTTTGCCATAGTCACAGCGTCAGGGTTATAAGCTCGCTGTACCGGCATCGCCCATAAGTCCATTGAAAAACCTTCGCTATAGCCAGCTTCCGCTAGCAATGCTTGAGCTTTAGTTATTGAATACTCTTGACTTGTTATTGATGAATCATAGGCCCAAGAAGAGTTTGGGATCAAACCATCTGCAATTTCAGCTTGTCCGGTATAAACGGTTTCTAGAATTGCTTGTTTATTTATCGCGTAAGATAGCGCTTTTCTAACTAACGGGTCGTTAAATGGGGGCTTACTGGTATTAAAACCAAAATAGCCGACATTAAAGGAAGTGACCGACTCCAAAGTGAGGTTGGGGTGCTGCTTAATTTTTTCATGGGCGATTGGGTAGGCAATAATGTCACATTCACCGGCTAATAATTTCGTTAAGCGTCCGGTATCTCGTGGTGTGATATCAAACACTAATTGTTTAAGTTCAGACTTACCACGCCAATAATTGGCATGAGGTTCATAGCGAATAAACGCACCAGAGCTATATTGTTTAAATTTAAATGGCCCTGTGCCAATTGGCAGCATATCTATTTCTTGCATAGTGTTCAGTTCAACTAATTCATCAGCATATTCTTTTGACAAGATAACGGCTGAATTACCACCAATATTGGCGAGAAATGAGCTATCAGAATGTGTTAATTGAAAGCGAATGGTGTAGTCGTTGATTTTTTCTATACTATCAATCAAATTAACTAGTTGGGCATTCTGAAAGAAAGGATATTTACCGCCAGAAATGGGGTGATATTGATGATTTTCATCAAGCATACGGTTAAAGCTAAACAATACGTCATCAGCGTTGAGAGTGCGTGTTGGCGAAAAGTAGGTTGTTTGATGAAACTCAATATCTTTGCGTAAATAGAAAGTTACCATTTTACCATCGCGTGTGACATGCCATGATTTTGCGATAGCTGGAATAATTGAATTATCAGTAGGGTTAAATTCTATTAAACGGTTATACAACTGATTGGCTGTTGCATCTATGGTAGTACCAGAGGTAACGGTTTGGGGATTAAAACTTTCAGGTGCGCCTTCACTGCAGTAAATAATACTTTTTTTACTTAAAGAAAGCGTTTCGTTTGAGTCACAGCCCGATAGCACTATGATAAATAGTGCCAAATAGTTGTAATAGTTGAATTTACAGTAAGTCATAGTGAATACTTATTCTTCGTCTGCACTACTTGAATCAAGTAAATTATATTTTTTTAAGTAGCCTCTTAATTGATGATAGGTTAATTCTAAGGCATCAGCTGTTTTCTTTTGATTATATTGGCAATTAGCCAGTGCTGACTTGATCAAATCGACTTCATAGTCCTGTGACAAGGTTTTTAACGACAATGGGAATTGCAAAGCTTTGGCCATAGGTTGGATTTTCTGTACTAGTTTTTTTGGTGTTTCAATGCTCTGTTCAGCAATATCGCTTGTTGGTGTGGCAATAATTCGATCTTGAGTTTTAATGCGTTTAGATGGGCGATAAGGAGATTCAAATGGGTCAATCACTAGCTCGTGCACTGGTAAGTGTGGGTTGTTACAGCGATAAACACTACGTTCAACCACATTTTTTAATTCACGAATGTTTCCCGGCCAGTGATATTCAAGCAGGGCGCGCTTAGCTTTTTCGGTAAAGCCGCTGAAAAGTTCAAACTCGAGTTCACGTGCCATATTAATGGCAAAGTGTTCAGCTAATACCAGTATATCGTCTAAACGTTCACGCAACGGCGGTAGTGTTATAACATCAAAGGCTAATCTATCTAAAAGATCAGCTCGAAATTCCCCTGCTGCTGCCATTGATGGCAAGTCTTCATTGGTTGCAGCGACGAGTCGAGCATTGGTTTTAATAGTTCTTGAGCCACCAACACGTTCAAATTCACCATATTCAACAACGCGCAATAGTTTTTCTTGAATTAACCCTGAGGTATTGGCAATTTCATCTAAAAATAATGTGCCGTTATCTGCACGTTCAAAACGACCTTCATGGCGCTTACTTGCACCAGTAAAAGCGCCACTGTCATAACCAAATAACTCACTTTCTAATAAATTTTCATTTAATGCGGCACAATTGAGTTTAAGATAATTTTGATCCCAGCGCCTTGACAAATAATGTAAGCGCGCAGCGACCAGCTCTTTACCGGTACCGCGTTCACCAATAATGAGTACCGGTTTACTTAAGGGGGCGATCTGAGAAATTTGCTCTAAAACTTCTAAAAAGTTATTAGATTGACCAATGAGGTTATCTTGTTGATTGAAACGTGCCATTTACTGACCTAATAATTGGTTTTTTTCACTAACAAATAGTGTATTTTATTAACAGCTGAGATAGAAGTCTTTTTTTAAATATTAATAAAGCTTTATTATTCATATTGTTACTATGTTTTAAAAACTTGGCGCAAAACATGAATAGTAAAAGGCAAGACAATTAACGTAATTTTTTGAACGAGGAAGTAATTATGGGTGTTTTTTCAAGGTTCACAGATATCATTAATTCTAATATTAACAACTTATTAGACAAAGCAGAAGATCCTGCAAAAATGGTGCGCTTGATCATACAAGAAATGGAAGACACGCTAGTTGAAGTACGTTCTTCATCAGCAAAAACATTAGCAGATAAAAAAGAATTAGCACGTCAAGCCAATCGCTTTGAATCTGATGCCGCGCAATGGCAAGATAAAGCTGAGTTAGCGCTAAGTAAAGATCGTGAAGATTTAGCACGTGCAGCATTAATGGAAAAGAAAAAATGTCTTGAAAGTGCAGGGACTCTACGTGATGAACTAGAACACGTAGATGGCCATATAGCAAAACTTCAAGATGAAATATCGCAGTTACAAGATAAGTTAGCAGATGCAAAATCACGTCAAAAAGCAATTATTATGCGTGAAAAAACTGCTAGCTCTCGATTGAAAGTGAAAAAGAATATCGACAGTGATCGTGTTAATGATGCTTTAAGTCGTTTTGATCGCTATGAACGTAAAATTGATGATATCGAAGCACAAGTCGAGTCTTATGATATGGGCAGTAAGTCGTTAGCTGATGAAATTGCTGATTTAGCCTCTGATGAAAAAGTTGATGATGAATTAGCCGCATTAAAAGCTAAAATGAAATCAGAAGCTAAAAAGTAAATAATTAGCCGTTAACAACGCATGCCTGGAATTAGGTGCAAGTAAGGGGAAGTATTGTGGAAGAGATTATTGTCGCTCCAGTTATTATATTTATGATAGTCGTAGCACCTATCTGGTTGATTTTACACTATCGTAGTAAACGACAAATTAGTCAGGGCTTTAGTGAAGAAGAGTATATTCAGTTATCAGAGCTGTCTGAACTCGCTGATAAAATGGCTGATAGAATTAAAACTTTAGAAGCTATTTTGGATGCTGAAACGCCGGAGTGGAGAAATAAATTATGACCAGTAAAGGCCGAGGTGAGTTATATAGAAATACGAGCCAAGGAAAATTAGCCGGAGTTTGTGCAGGTATTGCCGATTACTTTGGCTGGGAAACTTGGCTGGTGCGTATATTGGTAGTTTCAGGTGTATTGTTAGGCATGGGATGGTTTATTGTTATCTATATTGCTGCATGGTTTATCTTGGATAAAAAATCTGGCAATGCGGCTAATATTCATCGTAATGGGCAACAAGCTAATAATGCTCAAGCACAAACGGCGCAGCAACGAACGGCAAAGCAACAGCGCTTTGATGAAGATATTACTAATGAATCGATTAAAGTGAAGTCAAGGGTTTGGCAAGCAGGAGAGCCACCAAAGCAAGCTTTTCATGACATTAGACGTAAATTTAAAACCTTAGAGCTAGAATTACAGGTTATTGAACGTTATGTAACATCGCCCGAGTTCACGGTTTCACGAGAAATAAATAAGTTATAAAAAAAGCGGTTAAGCCGCTTTTTTATTGGCAAAAATTTATCAGTAAGTCCGATAAAGTACTGTTATCAAAACTTAAAAACCGCTAGTATCAATGCTAATAATAGTATTGATACGCTGACTTTAGTCGACTACTTCCTAATGTGCTACACGTAGCGGACAGTGATTATCTTCAACGTATGTAAAATCCAAAATAGCACCCAACTATGGCATTTATTAATAAAGCTCGATTAAAAAAATTAAAACAAAAAGCTAGTGATCTCGTTAATCGCTCTATCGATCAACATATAACACTTGCTGTGACTGGTTTAAGTCGTAGTGGTAAAACAGCTTTCATTACCTCACTGGTTAATCAATTATTAAATGAAGGCAATAATTCACAATTAAGTTTTTTTAATGTTGTTCATGAGGGGCGTTATATTGCTGCGAAACGAGTGCCACAAAAGCACCTTCATATCCCGAGGTTTGAATATGATGGCGCGTTTTCAGCATTGTGTCAGTCACCGCCACAATGGCCAAAACCAACCAATGGTATTAGTGAACTACGTCTAGCTGTGCGTTATCAACCGAAAGACTCTTTGTTAAAATATGCCACGGGATCAGCAACGCTGTATATTGATATCACCGACTATCCTGGTGAGTGGTTGCTTGATTTACCGATGTTATCACTGACCTTTGAAGAATGGTCCAAACAAACCACAGCGTTACTTAGTCAAGCACCCAGAAATGCACATGCACAGACATTTCTCGATAAATTAGCCGACTTTGATCCTTTTGCCAGTGTCGACGAAAGCGTATTAGCGCAATTGTCAAAAGAGTACACCGAACTGTTACTGATTTTTCGCCATCAGCTAGGTTTATCAGTTATTCAACCGGGTCGTTTTATTTTACCCGGCGAGTTAGAAGATGCGCCAATATTACAGTTTTTTCCTTACAGCGGCTTTGATGAGATTGACAGCAATAACTACCAAAATGCCAAGGACGATTGTTATATTGGCATGTTACGAGCACGATTTATTGAATACAAAGAACGTGTTGTTCGTCGCTTTTACAAAGAGCACTTTATTAACTTTGATCGACAAATTGTCCTTGCCGAATGTTTAACGCCATTAAATAATGGCCCTGAGAGCTTTGCTGATTTACAAAATGCTATGGCGATGATCATGGAAAGCTTTCAATATGGACAATCGAGTATATTTTCTCGCTTATTTTCACCGAAAATTGATCGACTATTATTTGCTGCAACTAAGGCTGACCATGTTACACCTGAACAACATGGTAACTTGGTTTCACTGTTAAATAAGCTAGTTTTTCAAACTAAGCAACAATTAAGCTTTGATGCTATCAAGATGAAAACCATTGCTATTGCTTCCGTTAAAGCAACGCAAGTTGGTAAAAGCCAATACCAAGGGCGCACCATTCCTGTTATTAAAGGCCGACAATTAACTAATGATAAAATGATCACTTTATTTCCGGGTACCGTGCCTGCGAGTATTCCAGAGCTTGATTATTGGCAAAAGCAAGCATTTAACTATATCGCTTTTTCACCAATAAGCTCAGCCAATAAAGAAGAGTGTTTACCACACCTTCGCATGGATCAAATGTTACAGTTTTTGTTGGGAGATAAATTAAAATGATTGAGAATAAAGAGAAATATCAACAACAAATATTGTTTGATGCGGTTGATATTACTGACGAGGCTATCAAAGAAAATACCTCGCAAATTATTGTTAATGAGCAAGATTGGGTAAGTGATGAACAAATAGAACAAGTCGATGATAACTTAGTCATAGAAAGTAAGAAACCAAGTTGGCTTTGGCGTACGCTCGGTATTGTTTTTATCACTTTAGTTGGTGTTGAAACGGTACAATTCTTTATGAATGGTTTTAGCCAGTCACCAATAATTGCTAGTTTATATGCTATTTTATTGGCTGGTTTATCACTTGTTTGTGGGCGTAGTATTTGGCGCGAGTGGTCAGGGTTGAGACAATTTAAATCTCAGCAGAATCTTAAGCAACAAGCACAAAATATTATCAATGAAACTGAAACTGATGATGTTGATGCCGCGAGCCTCTGTGAAAAAATTTCTCAACGTTTACCGAGCGATCTAGCTGAGTTTGACCATGGTGCATGGCAAAACTTAAAGCTTGAGGAATACAATGATGTTGAAATTATGCAATTATATTCACGTAATGTGTTGTCTCAAGTTGATCAAAAAGCCCTAAAAGAAATAGCCAAGTTTTCCTCCGAATCAGTCGTTTTAGTCGCACTCAGTCCTATTGCTATTCTTGATATGCTGCTGATGCTGTGGCGAAATTTACGCTTAGTAAATAAAATAGCGGCTTTATATGGTTTAAAGCTAAGTTATTGGAGTCGGGTAAAGTTAATTAAGCAAGTTATTGTCAATATGGCTTATGCCGGCGCAAGTGAATTAGTAGCAGATTTAGGTGCAGATTTACTCGGTGCTGAGCTCTTAGGGAAATTGTCTACACGTATGGCACAAGGCCTAGGGGCAGGCATGCTAACGGCCAGATTAGGGCTAAAAGCTATGCATTTGTGTCGACCAATCCCTTTTGCTGATGATGCTCCTAGACTTGGTCATATACGCCAAAAAATAGTTAGTCAAGTACAACAGTTGATAAAGAAACCATAATATATCATTGAAAATAAACACTAATTTTTCATTTGTACATTTAGATGTAACACAAATTTTACACTCTTTTGTTCTGCTTGAAAAATAGCCACTTTGAAAGTCGTGCTTTTTCTACTGTTGTTGCCTTACTATTGAAGCACAACAGTTGTTCTAAATATCAAAATAACATTAAAAAAATTGATATTCACTAAGTAAGGTTAACATAATGGCGAAGGCGACTAAGTATGTTTCAAAAGTTGCAGATGAACAGGGTAATATTGCTTGGTCTGTAGCAGAAAACAAAATTTGGCAAGCATTAATTACCCGACAATTGTCAACGGTGCATGATACTGCATGTGACGAATTTATTGAAGGTTTAAGCAAGTTAAAGCTTCCGCAAGACCATATCCCTCAATTAGAAGAAGTTAGTATGGTATTGAGATCTACAACCGGTTGGAGCTGTGAACCTGTACCGGCACTGATTGGTTTTGGTGAGTTTTTTCGTTTGCTATCAGAGCGAAAGTTTCCGGTTGCGACATTTATCCGTTCGCAGGAAGAGTTTGATTATTTACAGGAGCCCGATATATTTCATGAAATATATGGTCACTGTCCATTATTGACTAATGAATCTTTCGCTAATTACACCCAAGCCTATGGCATGATGGGGTTAAATGCATCGAAAGAAGATCGCGTGTTCTTAGCACGCTTATACTGGTTTACTGTTGAGTTTGGTTTATTAAATACGCCCAAAGGCTTACGTGTATATGGCGGTGGTATCTTGTCTTCACCAAGTGAGACAGAATATGCGCTAAATGATAAAAATGTCGAAAGAAAGCCACTCGATGTTTTAGATGTTTTACGAACACAATATCGTATTGATATTATGCAACCTATTTACTTTATGCTTACCAAAGTCAGTGATCTTGATGATATACGAAAATTAGAAGTAGAAGATATTATGGCATTAGTAGAACAAGCAAAAGTAATGGGCTTACATCCAGCTAAATTTGAATTAAAAACAACCTCAAAAGCGAGTTAAAGGAATTTTTTATGAGCGGTGAATTATCCAATCAACAATGTGAAGCATGCCAAGTTGACGCACCTAAAGTGAGTGACGACGAGCTAGCAAGTCTTTTAGCGCAAATACCTGACTGGGTACCGGCAGTAAATAATGGCGTTATGATGCTAGAAAGGGTTTATAAGTTTAAAAATTATAAACTAGCTTGGGCGTTTGCAAATAAAGTTTCAGAATTAGCCGAAGAGGAGTTCCACCATCCAGCTATTTTATTAGAGTGGGGTAAAGTAAAAGTTACTTGGTGGACCCATGCTATCAAAGGGCTGCATAAAAATGACTTTATCTGTGCAGCAAAAACTGATCAGCTTCTGTAACGTTTGCTTACAACAATATCGACTAGCCTCCTATTACAGGGGGCTTTTTTTTGTTGTAAAAAATAGTTTACAATAGCATTACTAGGTTTTGTTGTTTGCTTGAGGTTAATAAATGCGTTTAGAAATTGGTTGTCACGACCGAGTTGGTATCGCACAAAGTGTTTTGGCAATATTTGTTGACCGCGACATTGATCTGCGCGGTATTGAATTGAAACAACCCGGAAAAATCTTTATAAATATACCAGACTTAGAATTTTCTGAGTTACAGGATTTTATGCCACAATTACGTTTAATTGACGGCGTTTTAGATGTAAAAACCACACCCTATATGCCGTCTGAGCGTGAGCGAAATGAATTTGAAACTTTAGTTAAAACTTTTCCTGATCCTTTTATTTCAGTTGATAGTAAAGGGCAAATACGTATGGTCAATAATGCTGCAGCGCAAATTATGTGTAATTCGCTTGAACATATTGTTGGCGAGAATGTTGGGCAGTGGCTAAAAGGCTTTAATTTTACTCGCTGGCTCGATGGAGAAGAAGTATTGGCGCAAACACGTCGCATTAAATTTCAAGAAGATGATTTTGTTGCTGATATAATTCCTATTCATGTTGCTGAAGGCAATGAAGCACAAGTACTGGCTGGTGCAGTATTGATATTAAAGTCGGAAGCGAGATTAGGCCAACAAATAAGTGCTTTTAAGAAAGCCAATGAAAATAACTTTACTGGTATTCAAGCGAACAGTAGCTCAATGCGTAAATTGATACGTGAAGCTAAGCGTATGGCTTTACTTGATTCTTCTATGTTGATTGTTGGAGAAACAGGTACCGGTAAAGAGCTATTGGCTCGAGCTTGTCATGCCGCGAGTGATCGAACTGATAAACCTTTTATGACGCTAAGTTGTGCAGCATTACCCGATGATGCTGCCGAAACTGAATTGTTTGGCTCAGGCACGGCCGGCGCAGTAAACAGCAAGCGTGGCATTTTTGAATCAGCTGATGGCGGCACGATATTTTTTGATGAAGTCGGTGAAATGTCGGCAAAATTACAGACCAAAGTTTTGCGTGTAATTCAAGATGGTACATTTAGGCGTATTGATGACGAGAAAGAAATTAAAGTTAATGTCCGTATTATTGGCTCGACCAATCGTGATTTACTTAGCATGGTCTCACTTGGTGAATTTCGAGAAGACTTATATTATCGTTTAAATGTCTTAGGCCTTAACATTCCTTCTTTGAGAGAACGGCGTGCAGATATTGTTCCTCTAGCGGAACTTTTTGTTGCTAAATTTGGTCAACGTATTGGTAAAACGCATATTTCTTTTGATAAAGAATGTCTTGAGTTTATTGAGCATTACCCTTGGCCGGGCAATGTTAGGCAACTTGAGAACGTTTTGATCAGAGCCGTGTCGTTAATTGAGGGTAATATCATCATGACTTCTCATTTACAATTACCCGCATATACGCGTGAGCATGGTTATTTAGAACAAGATTTTGAAGGTACTTTGGATGCGGCAGTGAAAAATTTTGAAGCAGATTTATTGCGTAAATTGTATCCAGCTTACCCGAGTACACGACAATTAGCCAAAAAGTTAGGCCTTAGCCATACGGCTATTGCCAACAAACTGCGTGACTACGATATTAATAAAAAAACCGTTAAAATTTAATACAGAGCAGGCTAATATGCTGATATTAGCCTTACGATAAAATGATTTGAGTATTAAAAATGAAATTATATGGTTATTGGCGTTCATCTGCGGCCTATAGGGTTAGAATCGTACTGCACTTAAAAGGTTTAGAATTTGAATCTATTCCGGTACATTTGGTTAAGAATGGTGGCGAGCAGCATGATGCTATGTATACCCAACTGAATCCAACACATTTAGTACCAACTTTTGTTGATGAAGATGTGGTGTTACATCAGTCAATTGCTATTATTGAGTATCTAGATGAGAAGTACCCTGTATCAGTACTTTATCCTGAAGATGTCGTTGTTAAAGCGAAAGTGAAAGCATTAGCACTTGATATTGCCTGTGAAATTCATCCGGTTAATAATTTGCGAGTGCAACAATATTTGGCTAAACATTTATCGGCACAAGAGAGTGATAAATTGGCTTGGAGCCATCATTGGATGAGGATAGGTTTCCACGCTATAGAACAGCAGTTAAAAGTAAACTCGGGTAAATACTGTTTTGGTGATAATATTACTATGGCTGATATTTGTTTAGTACCACAAGTTTATAATGCTTATCGATTTAATCTTGATATGAGCGAGTTCCCAAATATTTGTCGAGTGGCTGATAATTGTAATCAGCACGCAGCATTTATTGCAGCATTACCCGAAAATCAGGCAGATGCACAACATTAATATAAAATTTTTCTTAAGGTTAGTGTGTCAATACTTACCATTTGTTATGTCATTAACTACAAAAAATAAAGGTTATTATGTCAACTCAAAATGCTGAACAGAAACAAACACCTTGGGCTATTATTGCGATAATCATTGCCGCTATTATGGCATTTGTCGTCTATTACTATGTCATTGCTGAAGATGATAAAATAGATGTTCCGGCGATTTCAACCACGGTGACAGAGCCAGAACTTGTAGTTGAAGCTACACCTGAGATAATTGAGCCTGAAGTTCTAGATGAGCTGGTTATTGAAGACGTTGTTGAGCCCGAACCAGAGATTATATTACCGACCTTGGATGAAAGCGATAGCTGGTTTACGGCTAAACTGCCAGATTTAACCTGGCGTAAGGAGTTAGTCAAATTAATGGTAACTGACGATATGATTCGCCGCTTTGTAGTTTTTACTGATAACTTCAGTCAAGGCACTTTAGCTTATGAACACACGCCATTAGTTACGCCTAATGCAAAATTCACGGCAATAGAATCACAAGCTGATAATGGTGTTAAATGGCAGTGGGATGAAAGCAATACGCGTCGTTTTAGTCTTTATGTTGACTTATTGCGCTCGATGGATAGTGAAATGCTTATCCAATGGTACGTCGAGTTAAAACCATTAATTGATCAAGCTTATGCTGAATTAGGCTATCCCGATGATGACTTTACGGAAGTTTTGCATGGGGCAATAACGAAGGTTTTGGATATGGAAATCCCTAAAAATCAACCCGAATTAGAGCGACCTAGTGTTATGTATAAATATAAAGATGAATCTTTAGAATCTTTAGATGACGCAGAGAAACTTTTACTTAGGTTAGGCAAAGAAAACCTGCTTGTCATCAAGTCAGTGTTATTAGAGATTAATGAAAAGCTAGCTAAAGCGCGTTAACATTGAGCAAGAAATTGAAAATGCCAATGGTTCCAACAAGCGTTCCAAGACGAGATTATGGCGTCTTGGGACGCTTAGCGAGAAAAATGCTACTGCTCAATGGCTGGAAAATTTGTGGAGAGTTACCACCGCAAGATAAATTTATTCTGGCAGTTGCCCCGCATACTTCAAATTGGGATTTCTTTATCGGTATTGCTGCGATGTTTTCATTAAACCTCAAAGTATCTTTTTTTGGTAAGGCGAGTATTTTTCGTTGGCCAGTGAAAACATTATTAAAAGCAATTGGTGGCATTGCTGTTGATCGTAGTCACAGCCGTGGTGTTGTTGGCCAGATAGTCGAAAAATTTAAGCAAAGTGATGCATTCATTTTAGGCTTAGCACCAGAAGGTACTCGCAGCAAAACGGTTGAATGGAGAACGGGGTTTCTACATATAGCCAAACAAGCAAATGTACCTGTCATACCTGTGAGTTTTGATTTTATTAAAAAAGAAGTACGATTTCATCTAGCGGTCAGCATAACCGGGGAGATCGAGCAAGAATTAATTGACTTTAAGCAAGTGTTTTCTGAAGTTTGTGCAAAAAATCCCCAAGCAGTTTGATTTTAGCAACTAGCGCTTGCAACTGAGCAATTGATTAGCGATAATTCGCGCCGCGCTAAAGATATTCTTAAGCGCTACTATGGTGACCCTTTTGGTCCCTTCGCAATGATACTCTGTGAACTCGGCCAGATCCGGAAGGAAGCAACCGCAGCAGACGACTCATGTGCCGGAGTGTGGCTATTAGGGTCGCCACCCAATCTTAAAAGTCTATCTAATTGTTCAATATTATACTTCCTCAAAAACAGGCTTTAATATCGCATTACACTATTGGTGATTAAATTTTGACTTTTAGCGTTCACCGTTAAGTATTTATACATCGTTTTTGAATTTATGTTGCAATTATCTTCCGTCATTATCTTATACCAAGTCTATTAAGTTTGTTCCCACTCAGAGCTCCTGAAGGGTGATTTTAAAAGGCTTACAGGCCGCGTTATTGATTTCGACAAGGGAATAACCATTATCTTTAATCAATGCCTACTTACATGGATGTAGGTACTGATCTGAGGTTCAGTCTGGAACTGCGAACCTGTGTCGCTAAACCTTTTAAACTGCACTGAGTGGGAAGAAACTTAGTAGAATTGGTACTAAATTAAGTTGTTTGAGAATATCTTAATTGGCTTTACAAACATTTTCGCTAGCTAACTCAAAATATCAAGAAAGTTTATACCAACTTATTAGAATTGGTATTAGTTGCGAAATTTTTGATTTTTGTTGTAATTATTTATTGCGGGCAAGGTGCGCCTGCATCTATCCATAGACCTACCGCGCGGATAAAGTCTTGATGCTGGCCAGGGGCTTTCTCTCTTCCTGGGCCTGGAGACCAGCTCCATGCCACGAGCGGATCAAGTGTAACATGGTGCTGGTGAAATTCTTTTTTAAAGGTGACAAGATCATCTTTGCCACCTCGCTGGGCTAAGTGGCTACTATTGTGCGTGGGATCTAGCCATTTGTTACATAATTGCTGAGCGGTAATACCATTAGAAATAACCATATTTTTTTGTGGCATATGCCAAACAAAACCTGGCATTTCTGCTGTGATATTACCTGGCGGCATACCCTTTTTATCACCATTTTGGTGCTGATGGCAGGAGCTACAGTTGAGCGCAACACCCGGTACTTGCTTAAATGTTTCAGCATCTTTAAACAGTACGACATTATTGGCGATGGTAATATTCATTGGATGAGGGCGGCGTTGCTCGCCAACCGTTGGATAAAAACTGCCGTTTTTATCGACCTCGCCATGGCAATTTTGACAGCGAGGATGTATGGCAACTTGGTGTATATATTGAAATGCAGTATCGGCATTGGGTTGCTTAATAAACGCTTGATAAGGATCTTCGGCTGCAGCCGGTAATGATAGAGCACTTATCGCGAGTGTTAAAGCAGATATACCGACTTTACTTAGGCAGTTCATGCGCTAGCTCCTTGCTTAGGTTTTAACATGGCTTGTACACTTTTTGGCGTCATTGGCAGTGCTCTAAGTCTAATTCCCATGGCGTTAAAAATAGCATTACCAATGGCTGGCGCTACTACCGTAGTGCCTGGCTCACCAAGGCCGACTGGAAACTCGTCGCTTTTAATAAAGGAAATATCCATTTCAGGAACATCTTTCATACGTAAAGGAAAGTAGTTATGTAAATTGTTACTCGCAACTTGTCCGTGTTTAAATTCAGTACCTTCGTGCAGTGCTAAACTGACGCCCCAAAGTAATGAACCTTCCAGTTGTGCTAGTGCGCCATCAGGATGAACAACTACACCGCAATCAACCACACAAGTTAATTTTTTGACTGTGACTTTACCTGAGTCAGGATCGACTTCAATATGCGCAGCTAGTGCGACCCAAGTTGGCATAGAACGCTCTTGACCGAAGCTGAGCGCAATTCCGATGCCTTGATTTTTAGGTAACACTTGCGCGGTATCTACTTTTTCAGCTAATGTTGTTAAAACATTTTTTAAGCGTTTAGCACCTCCAACTGAGTGTGGTGCGCTGCCTGATTGTCGGCCTTGGGCATCAAGTAAAGCTAGGCGGAACTGGGTCGGATCCTGACCACTTTTATGAGCCAACTCATCCATAAATGACTCGACACTCCATTGGATCCAGCCGGGTCCTACTGATCTTAACCAACCCGGTACAAATGTTTTTTGCGCAAGGTCATTGTTATAAACTAACACTTTGTGATTAGGTAGTGAGTACCAGTGGTCTGAACCACTAGCGGAGAACATATCAATTTTCTTTTTGCCATCTTTGCTTGGTGCTAAAAAACCTGGTGCCATGGCTTTAGTTGGCCAGCCAGAGGTGAATCTGTGTTCAACGCTAACCAGTTTATTATTGTCATCAAATGTTGCGTTTAAATGGCTAACACTAGGTGAACGAGGTTGATCAAAATGTGAATCGTCTTCGCGAGTAAAAATCATTTTTACCGGTTTACCTATCGCTTTGGCCGCAAGTGCTGCTGGAATCATATAATCACCAAAGAGCCGTCTACCGAAGCCGCCGCCTAGATAATATTGATGAATAATAACTTTTGAACTATCGACCTCAAGGGCTTTAGCTACCTCAGGTAACGTTAGCGATTGCCATTGATTACCACTATGAATGTGCCAAACATCGTCTTTAAATTCTACCACGGCATTAACCGGTTCAAGCTGAAAGTGCATCGCTGTCGATGTTGTGTAAGTGGCATTAATTTGGCTAGCAGCACTTTTTTGTGCCTTAGTGGTATTGCCAACATCAACCAGCAATGCACCGGCATCAGGATCAGATATCAGCGCTTGTCCGTGCTGCTGAATGTTCGCTTCAGAAATACTCAAGGCATCATTGTTGAAATAGCTGACCTTTATCTGTTCTGCTGCTTGTATTGCCACCGGGTAACTGTCAGCAAAAACCACTACCCAGCCTTCAAGCCAGCCACTTGGGTCGGATAGCTCTTTATAACCTTGGTAACCTTTTATTTTTTTTGCCGCGCTTTCGTCAACGCCTTTAACCTTATTACCATATCTCGTTGGGGGAACTACTGGCCGAGCGTAAAGCATACCCGGAACTTCCACATCGATACCATAAACGGCGCTGCCATTGACTTTAGCGGGTATATCGAGTGCTTGACTCGGTTTACCGATAATCGTGTGGTGCTTGCGTGATTTAATGGCGAGGTTTTTAAGTTCATCAACAGGAATGGTTTTACTGAATTGTTGGCTTTTAATTAAGTCAGCAAAGCTGACTCGTTGCTCGCCACAAATGACAAAGCCATTGTCTGTACGACAGTTTTTTATTGGCTTGTTCAAGACTTTGGCGCCAGCCTCAATTAAAATTGCTCTGCCTGCGGCACCAGCACGTGATAACGGTTCATAGCTTTGGAACACCGACCAAGAGCCGCCGGTTACCATCATGCCCCACTTAGGGTCAGTATCAACGTGTTCAATAATGACATCGTTCCAATTGGCACCTAATTCTTCAGCCACTATTTTAGCTAATGCAGTACCGACATGCTGACCCATTTCAGCGCGCGCAATATTAACTTTAATCACACCATGTTGATCTATTTCGTACCAAAGCGTTGGCGAAAAGTTATGCTCAGCAAGCATTTTGTTGACTGATATTTTTTGCGCTAGCAGCGTAGGTGCAAAAGCAACAACAAATGCTGCTCCAACTGAACCAATAAGCAGATTGCGTCGTGACAGATCTATCTTGTCATTGCTGTTATCTGAGATGCTCATGATTGCACCTTCTGTTCAGTGGCAGTGAAAATATTAACCCCTGCATTGGCGACTGTTGATGTATCTTTTGCTGCGCGTTTGATGGCTTTTTTAATGCGAAGATAAGCCATACAACGACATAAATTACCATTCATGTGGGTAACTATTTGCTCATCGCTAGGTGACGGATAATATTTAAGTAACGTAGCTGCTTGCATAATTTGTCCAGACTGGCAGTAACCGCATTGGGGTACTTGCTCTGCTATCCAAGCTTTTTGCAGCGGGTGGGAATTGTTAAGCCCTTCTATAGTGGTTATAGCTTTACCTTGCGCTTGCTTCAGTGGGAAATTACAAGAACGCACCGCTTGTTCGTCAATATGAATGGTACAGGCGCCACACATGGCGATACCACAGCCAAATTTAGTGCCTTTAAACCCTAATTCATCACGAATAATCCAAAGTAGTGGGGTATCTTCAGGGGAGTTGGATTCAACGTTTTTGCCGTTTAACGTAAACGTCACCATAGTACGGTCCTTTAATCGCGGAGGTCTATGGACAATACTAGACTATATTTTGTTATCTTTAGTTTTAATTTCACAAAGTTGACACTGAGTAGCTTAGCCATCATCGATTAACTTATTTGCTTAGCGGCTAATCATTATTATTTTGATTATATTTTTGCGGTGAATTAGCCGTATCGAGCAGAAATTCAATGGTGGTTAGCTGCTATTGACTAACCACCAGTTTAGATAATTTTGGCCTGTGAGTTATTTTAGATTATAAATACAACCAATTTAACAATAGTGACAGTGTTATCCACATTAATATAATTAGCGGAATACCAATGCGCATAAAGTCAGAAAACTTGTAGCCACCGGCATTCATCACTAATAAATTGGTTTTATAAGCCATAGGAGTGGCATAACTTAAATTAGCGCCAAACAATACCGCTAAAATAAATGGCTCAGGTGAAAGGTTTAACTGACTGGCAACTGAGATCGCAATTGGTGTACCGATAACAGCAGCAGCATTGTTAGAAACAATATTCGTTAAGATGGCTAATAACAGCATTAAAGCGGATAAAACACCTCCAGGAGGTAGCCCGTAGGATAATGCAACAAATACCTGTGCGATATATTCTGCGCCACCTGTTATCATCATTGCAGAGCCTAAGGCTAAAGATGCAGCAACTATTAAGATAACTTGAGTACTCAATGCTGAGGATGCTTCTTGCCAATCTAAACATTTAGTCAGTAATAATATTAATACCCCACAGATTGAGCTAATTTCAATCGGTACAATACCGAGTGCTGACGTTACAACTACCGCAAGTAAAGTGCCCAAGGCTAATGGTGCTTTTTTTGTTTGCGGTAAAGCTTCAGCACCATCAATGATCAACAGACCGGGTTTTAATTTAAGTAAATCTATTTGTTCTGACTCACCTTGCACTAGCAAGACATCGCCGATTAGTAAACGGGTTTTTCCTATACCGCTGCGACCAATCTCCATTGCTTTACCTGCCCGGTGTAATGCCACGACAGAAATAGCATGTTTATTGATGAAATTTGCCTGTTGTAGTGTTTTGCCTTCAATGCCTGAGCCGGCAATAATGACGATCTCTGCTAGTGTTTGTTTTTCAGCTTTTAACGGGTGTTCGTCACTTACTTTATGCAAACCAGAAAACAAAGTAGCTCCTAATACGGTTTCATATTCTTTTAGCTTGTCTGGATAATCATGAACTTTCAACCTATCACCCTCGACAAGTACAGTATCAGGTAAGGGCATAATACTGCGATAATCAGGTCCTCGTTGTATGCCTTCTATTTTTAACTGGCCATCGGTTAAGGCGATTACTTCAGTAATAGTTTTGTCGTTAACCGTACTTTCTTCGTTAATATTGAGGTAAGCACTGAATAAACGTGGCGAAGTGTCAGGCATTGAAGATGTTCTACTGGGTAAAAGTTTTGGTGCAATAAGCCATAAGTAGAGCGCCGCAACAACAGCTGCGATAAGTGCTGGCTGAGCAAAGTCAAATAAGCCAAACTCAGCGGCGCCCATATTTTTTGCAATACTTACCACTAATAAATTTGTCGAAGTGCCTATTGTCGTAGCCATTCCGCCGACTAAAGTGGCTAGTCCCATCGGCAGTAACATTGGAGATGAGTCTGTTTTAGTGCGTAATGAAACACTGATTAAAATAGGCAGCAATAACACAACAACAGGTGTATTGTTGATGAAAGCACTTAACGCCCCAGCAAGTACTAAGGTTATTAATAAAGATAGAGTCGGACTTATTTTCCATAATTTAGCTAAGTATCGACCAATAGGCTCTAGAGCTCCTGTACGTACAATACCATGGCCAATGATCATTAATGAACAAACCGTTACTAAGGCTTCATGTCCAAAGCCAAAAAATAAGGAACTTGCCTCAAAGTGCACACCTTCCTTGTAAAATGGGAATAAGGCAAACATTAAGCAAAGTATTGCTATGACAGCTAATGAAGAGGTTTCTAAGGGGGTATCTTCTCTGCGGAATAAATACAACGCTAGCACGGTAATTAATAACACCGCTAAGGCGTGATAGTTCGGGAGTTCGGGAATATTCAAATGGCAATACCAAGTTAATTGAGTTATTGAGCCTCAAATATTATAAGTCACTATAACTCGATTGTTTACTTTTAGAACAATTCAACTTCAAGCTTATATTATAAATATTAGCTTGAAGGTGGCCATTCATATTGGCAGAGTAAACAAGGTCAATTGATCGTGAGAGTTTATAGCCTTGAACAAAATATACTTAATCAGGCTGCTAGCTATGCTCTTTCATGAACTCTAAAGCTTTTGCTACCGCGACCTTGACATTGTTTTCCATTTCAAAACGTTCGGATGCAGGTAAGTAAAAGGCCATGTCAACTTCATGACGGATATAGCGTGTAGGTAATTGGTTTAATACTACGCAAACCAAATCAGCAATAAATTCAGCATCATACTTATCTTCTAATTTTAATGCGGTAAAATGCTGAGAAACTAATTTTTCATAGTAGTTGTGAATATCATCAGAAATTTTCATGTATACAATCCTCTTATCATAGCTATGTCGTTAAGCGTAATGCTAGTGCAATGAAAACACCAACCTTTTTTATTTGTTAATACTAATTCTACTAAGTTCTTGGGTGGGAACAAACTTAATAGACTTGGTATAAGTTCTTTTTATAAAAAAAATTAGCTTGAAGGAAGAGATTGATCAAAATTTTTCAGCTTGTGCTATTTCTCGCTCAAGTTTAGAAATTGCTTGGCGACAACGGCCAAGTCGCTGATGAAGTACTAGTACTTCTTCTAAGAGCTGCTTACTTCGTTTGACGTTTGCATGTTGTCGTTCTAATTCACGGGCTTGGACCATTTCGAGCAATCGGCGTTCAAATTCAAAAGTTTCATTGAGTTTTTTATGTAAATTATGACTTGATTGCATAACGGCTTGCGCTGCTTTCTTATAGCGTCGAGCTTTTATTGCCTCAAGTCGCTGCGCGGGTTCTTTATGTAACTCGCTATTGGCATTTAACGCGTTACGCAAAGCAGATATTTGCTGTTCTATTAACAAGAGGCGACTATGGGCAAGCATATTTTTATTGGCGGAAAGTAACCTTGATAATTCATTGGTTTTATTTTTAACTTCTGCAATATAAGGTTGAAACAAGTCACTGTGAGTGAGAAATAACGCTTCAGAAAAAATATCATTTTCTTGAATGATTTTATGAGATTTAGAATGCTTATTATGTTGATCAACCAGTATAGCTTGTTGGTTAAGCTGTTCAATAATAGCCTGGATTTTATTAATTGCACTATGCATAAATAATCTCTATTAGCTTAGCCAAGCTTGATAACCTAAGTTAAGTGACATGATAATTACCACGGTGATAAAAACTGGTCGAATAAATTTCCCGCCAAATTTAATCGCCCAGTGTGCACCTACCCAAGCACCTAGCATAATAAATATTCCCATAGAAATACCTAAAATAAAGTTTACGTGACCTAGATAGATAAAGGTTAATAAGCTGAAAAAGTTACTGACAAAATTGGTCGAACGGGCTAAGCCAGAACTTAATAAAATATCTATTTTATAGAGTACATTTGAAGAACTTACCCAAAATGCACCTGTGCCAGGACCTGCGATACCATCATAAAAGCCGAGAATTAAGCCCTGAATGATCTGTTTAGTCTTTATATAGGTCGTTTTTAGCGGAAGACCTTGCACCTTGTTAATTTTTGAACGAGAAAATAGCGTATATACTGCCGTCAACAGAACTAATACAGGGATGTATTTATCTAAAAACTCAACGGAGAGAAAGTTAACAATTACAGTGCCCGAGATAGCGCCGATAGCGGTAGCAATAATCGCAAGTTTCCAATATTTTGGATCGAAAAGTTTTTTTCTATAAAAAGTAATAGATGCCGTTAATGAACCAAAAGATGCTGCAAGTTTATTAGTGCCTAAAGCAACATGAGGTGGTAAACCAGAAGTCAACAATGTTGGAACTGTCAGCATGCCGCCGCCACCAGCAATAGCGTCAATTAGTCCAGCAATAAATCCGACACTGCATAAAGTTATCCATAAACTGAGGTCTAGGACGGGATCAATAACCATAGAGTTTTTGCCTTTAAAATTAGACGGCTATTATATCATAGGCAATCCTTAATCTTGTCGACATTTATTCCTCTGGTTCGTTGATTTTTAACAATTGGATTGAATCTGAGTATCAATATAAATACTTGAATAGACTTAACTTTACAAGGCGTTAGGTAAGGTGTTGTTTTTAAAAGGTGATTTTTTATTTGTTCTTCGATAAAAGGAGTTGCAAAGGAGGATAGTTTTTTTTGCTGTATCAAAGAACTTAATCATCTGAAGTACAGATAAAGTCGGCTCTAAAAATATAATTGTTGACCTAGCTGTTTGCATATAAATAAGCAAATAAAACCCTATCCATGCAACTATTAGTACAATATTTTAACAGTAATATATTGAGTATCTCAACATACTACTGTGCTAACTATCATGATACTTAATACTTAATACTTAATACTTAAATGCAAGATTTTCTTTAATCCCGTTTATGGTTTTTTTTGAGGGATATAAAATAACTCATTCTATGGGGGGGGGCCTTAGTTACATTTAATTCTGTATATTAAGTGTTGCGTGATATTTCGAATATGACAAATTAACTGCTCTAGTGCGCTTGAAAAACATCAGTTGATCGCTTGGTTACAAAATAAGTATTCAAAAATAATGAAAACTGTTTCATTTTGTTTACGCTAAAAAAGTGGTTTTTAAGTTGTTGTTTTTATAGTTTTTTGTACGTTGTAGATATTTTTCGTTTTATTAAAAAATAGGTGTTTATTGAATAGCGTCTAATTTTATCAAACACTAATAGTGTTAAGTTATTGTTTTTATTTGGTTAATTATTGCTATGTATTGAGGGGGTGTTGGATTGTAACTGTATTGTTATAAGCATGTTATGTAAAAATGTTGTTTACTTATCCTATTGTAATTAATCGTTCTTGTCCTGCTTTGGTATTGCGTTTAAGCATTAACTGTGAATAATGTAATTAGAACGTAACTATTCGTGTTGACCAAATAACAAGATTAGGTTTAATATCTTGACCTACAGTTTGGGTCTATGATCAAAATTATTAACAACAAGGCAATATAGTCTTGAATTTAAACACTAGTATCACGAAAGTGGTCCAGGGAGTAAAATATGTATAGTAATAGCAAAGTAGCTAAGGCAGTGCGCATCGCGATGATGGTTGGCGCAGGTGCAACAGCAACAATTTCAACACAAGCATTTTCAGCTGAAGATGGTGCAGAGTCAGTCGAACGCATTGAAGTAACAGGTTCGCGTATTAAGCGTGCGGATATGGAAACAGCTAGCCCTGTAACTATTATCGATGCCGCAGCAATTTTGGCAACCGGTGCTACATCAATTGATGGCGTTTTACAGAGTATTACGGCTGCTGGCGGCGCAATGACTAACCCAGGTATTAACAATGGCTCAGGTGGTAATGCTCGTGTTAACTTACGTGGTTTAGGTTCTGCACGTACATTGGTACTTGTAAATGGTCGCAGAATGATTGCTTCAGGTACTGGTGCTGCAGCTTCTGTTGATTTAAACACAATTCCTGTTTCGATGATTCAACGTATTGAAATTTTAAAAGATGGTGCCTCTGCTGTTTACGGTACAGATGCTGTGTCTGGCGTTGTTAACGTTATTTTAAAGCGTGATTATGAAGGCTTTGAAATGAACGTACAAACAGGTATGTCAGGTGAGGGCGATGCGGAAGAGTCAAGTATTGATTTTACCTTAGGTGCCTCAAGCGACAAAGGTAATATTGTTATTGGCGTACAATACACAGACCGTGGTGAAGCAAGTCAAGCTGATCGTGATTTCTCTAACTGTCCTATTGATGAATCAGCAGGCGGCGCTGAAATATTTTGTGCGGGTAGCTCATACTCTGAAGGTGGACATGTTTGGGGTAATGCTAACCACGGTATTGTGAAGTCAGGTGTAGATGACGAGGGTAACGCAATTTACGCTGTTGGTGATAGTGGTCAATACGGTCATTATGTTGCGAAAACCGGCGATGATGGAGTTGTAAAACCGGCATTTGAGTATTTTAAAGATGCGGCGGGTAATGATACGACTGAAGCAGACTTAAGTGGTCTTGGTAGCGAGTACCATGATTTTACTAACGATGATAAGTATAACTACTCAAAAGATAGCTACTTATTTACACCAATGCAGCGTTTAAACCTGACAGTTAACGGTACTTATGAGCTTTCTGATGATCTAACTTTTTTCTCAGAAGCAATGTACACCAAGCGCTGGTCTGAGCAGCAAATGGCACCACAACCAATTTGGAACAGTGAAGCTTGGGTCTATGATTCAAGTTGGATGAACCCTGCTCTACTTGCCAATGGCGTACAAGATGGTGAGGCGTTAGACTATGGTCGTCGTATGACAGACTCTGGTACACGTGACTTTTCACAAGTAGTGGATACTGTGCGTATCGTAGTTGGTTTAGAAGGTGAGTTTGACAATGGTTACACTTGGGATATGTCATATAACAAAGGTCGTAACGACTCTGTAGACACACTTTCAAACTTACATAATATTGGTTCAATCAATGATGCGGTACAAAATAAGCAATTTGACCCATTCACTCAAACATCTTGGCAAGGAGATTCAATTTCACCTTACGTTTATACTGAATTAAATGCTGGTGGTAGTGAAATGGATATTTTTGCTGCTTCTATATCGGGTGAGCTAATGGAAGTTCCTGCCGGTGTTGTCGGCTTTGCTGCTGGTTATGAGCATCGTTTAGAGTCAGCTTACTACACACCTGATTCTTTGACTGCACAAGGTTTGGCGAATGATCCTCGTGTCGAGGCGACATCTGGTTCGTTTAATGTCAATGAAGCATATGTTGAATTTGCTATTCCATTATTAAGTGACATGGACTTTGCAGAACATGTCGAATTAAGTGCAGCAATGCGTTATTTTGATTACAGCACGTTTGGCGATGACACTACTTGGAAGCTAGGCTTAACTTGGAAAATCAATGAACAAGTTATGCTTCGTGGTGTAGCTTCTACAGCATTCAGAGCTCCTACAGTAGATGAATTATATGGTGGTGAGTCTCCATCATTTGAACAAATTACGCATCCAGCATCTACACAAACTCAAGCAGAAGTTACTGTTGGTGGTAATGCATTATTGACACCAGAAGAAGCTGATATTATGACCTTAGGTGTTGTACTAGAACCTGACTTTATGCCTGGTTTGTCTTTGACGTTAGATTATTATGACATTGAATTAACAAATGCTATTGGTTCAGTCGATGACAACTATATTGCTAACCTTTGTTTAGATGCTGATGGCAATACACAAAACAACGGCTCTGCTGTATGTCAATCTGCTAGTATCTCAATGGATGGTACTGGAAGAATTAAATTCAACAATGGCTTGCAAAATATTGGCGGTCAAAAAACGTCAGGTTACGATATTAATGCAACTTACGTTTTTGAAAGTGCTGGTTTAGATTGGCGAGTAAGCTTAGATACAACAATTTTAGATAATTTTGAAGAGTCTGATCAAGATGGAACTATTATTGATTATACTGGCTTTGTTACTTCAGGTAGTGGCGCTTATGCTGATATCAAGTCTAATTTAACTTTAAATGTTAAAGGTGATAGCTGGCAAGCAACTTATGAAGGTCGTTATATTTCAGGTATGGACTCATTATCATGTAAAGATGATCCATCAAGTTGTTATGCACCTACTGTAGGTTCAGTGGTGTACCATGACTTGTCAGGTGCATACTTCTTAAATGAAAATGTTACTTTGTCAGCAGGTGTGAATAATTTGTTAGATAAACAACCACCTTACTACACTGGTAATAATGATGCGAATACTGACCCGTATACATATGATGTTTTAGGTCGTTACTTCTTTGTAAAAGCTAACGTTAAGTTTTAATTTCAGCTAATCTTAGATATAAACGTAGTTAAGGAATTAATACTATAGTAGTAATTTTCTAGTGTTACTTTCTAATTAATTGATAAAGGCTTCTGAATTTATTCAGAAGCCTTTATTTTTTGCAATCCTCTATTCTAAGTAAAAATGATGATTTTTTTAAAAATTAAGAATCTCATAAAACTAACCACTAACAGAACAAAAAAACTTATCCCATCGTATTATAAATAGACACTCTAGCCCAAGTGATCGAGATGGATTAATTTACAGAAAAGTATGGAATTAATACAACATAACGGGGGCTACTGTGCTTATTTTGGTATGTAAACTAAACATAATCGATATGATTGATATTATGAAGTATTAAATTTTTAAATCAAAGGTTTATCTATGTTCAAGCTTCACTAAAAAAGCACTAACATATACCATTAAGGCGTTAGAAGATCGTTGACGAAGAGTGAACGTTAATTTCTGGTTTTTGAGACGATTATTTATGTCACCGATAATCAATGACAATGCACATTTAAAAGCAAAGCCAAGAAAGTTGTCAAATAGCAATGGATAGATTGTTTGTCACTTAGGCTTGCACTTTTATTGGTATATTTCGTCAGCCTATTTAAAAGCAATGTATGACTCAGATTGAATGTCTATTGCAGCCTATGTAGGCATGTGAGCTTAAGTACTTAATACCTTGGTAGCAAGTATTGATGGGGCAACTGTGCAGTGTTTATCGTTATACATGCTTCAAGACTTTGAGGCCTTTATAAGCAGCCATAACGACATAATAACGAAATTTTCAACTTCTATTGTTTTGAATAGTTATGTACTACATCAATAGTTATGTACTACATCAATAGTCATAAATAGTAAGATTATAGCTTGATATTATTTTAACGAAATTAATTTGCATTAATTTTATAACGTGATCATCAATTAAATAAAAAGTGACTAGAAAGGTAGTTTTAGTAGGGCTATATCAATTAGCCATAATTTAATCTCAATGGTTAAATCATCAAAGTTTAATCTTATTCGCTGCTTTAGTTTGAAGCTTAGAAATGCCTATTGCATTACTACATGGTGACATTATTAAGCATAATAGGCCGAAACTGCACTTATAATGTACTCATAAATCTTATTGTTTTGTTATAAAGTTCAATTGGTGATAAATAATTTGTTGCTTATTGGGGGAAAGTTCGTGTTTTTTTAAACAAATATGGCAATAATTACTTTGTTTAAGTATCTGAGAAATTTGAGTGATGATGTAAAATTGATTAACTACTGCTTAATTCTTCATCTAATTTACAATATAGCCTCGCAATTAGACAATTAAAATTGACTTACTACGAAAGAGTTAGTAAAACATAGATAGCATATATTGTTACTATTAAAAGGAGTGTTTGTAATAACGAAGATTAGCGATAATGTTTTTTAATTAATTAACTAAATATTATTTTCAATTCTCGTTGCAAATAAGGTTATTTCTCTCTTCTGAGTGAAATAAACCGACTTTTTAATGGTCTTAGTTGACAGCTTGGCTGTGGTCTGGGAATATTGCATGGTTTTATTCTAGAGAAATTAAAACTTAAAATGGCAGATTATTAAATTTGCGTTAACAATAAGCTTGTTATCAAAATTCAATAGCAATTGGTTGGGAAATATGTCCAAATTAAGCAAGAAAAGCCTTATCGCATCGACGATAATTGGCGCATTAGCATTTTCAGCAAGTAACTTCGCTGCTGCAGATGCATTGACAGAACTACAAAAAGCAGAAGCTCAAATTTTTAAAGCTTCAAGTAAATCACAAAGTAAAATCAACAATATTTACGAGCAAACTCAAGAGCTTTTAGCTGAGTATCGTAATACGGTTGATGAAGCTGAAGTGCTTAGCGGCTATAACGATCACGTTCAACTGATGGTTGACGATCAAAAAGCTAATATTAAATCATTAGAAACTCAAATTGCTGGGATTGATAAAACCAAGCAAGGTGTCGTGCCGTTGATGTACAAAATGATTGATACTTTAGAAAAGTTTGTTGACCTTGATGTTCCTATGAACATTGATGCACGTAAAGAGCGTATTGCTGGTTTACGTGATGTAATGGGTGATTCAGATGTTTCTGTTTCTGAGCAGTTTCGCTTAGTACTTGAAGCATATGAAATTGAAGCTAGTTACGGCACTATTTTCGGTGTGTATCAAGGTGAGCTTGACTTAGGTGATCGCATGATCACTGCTGATTTCGTTCATATGGGTCGTATTTCATTTGTTGCACAATCACTTGACATGAAAAATGCTTGGGTTTGGAACAATGATAAACGTGCTTGGGATGCTTTAGGTGATGAATACTTAAAACCTGTTACGGATGCCGTTCGTATGGCACGTAAGCAATTACCACTTGATTTAGCTAAACTTCCAGTATTTGCAGCAGGAGCAAAATAATGAAAAAAGTAATTAATTTTGTCTTACTTGCTGCGTCAATGGCAGTAGCAACATCAGCATCAGCGAATCAATTAGATGACTTGTTAAAGCAAGTAAAATCTGATCGTATTTCTGAAGCTAAGATTGATAGCAAACGTGAAGCTGAATTCACTTCCGCTCGTGCAGATAAGCAAGCCTTATTAAACAAAGCGAAAAAAGAATTAGCGAACCAACAAGCACGTAATAAACGTTTAACTAAAGAGTATGCTGCTAATGAAATTACACTAGCACAAAAAGCTGTTGAGTTAGATAACGCTAAAGGTACGTTAGGTGAAATGTTCGGTGTAAGTCGTGCAGCTGCAGCTAATGCTTATGGTTCAATTGCTACGTCAATTGTTTCAGCTGAATATCCCGGGCGTGGCGAAGTATTAGATGTTATTGCTAACTCTAAGGCGATCCCAGAACTTGAGCAACTTGAAGAATTATGGTTTGCTTTGCAAACTGAAATGACGCAATCAGGTGAAGTATCTAAGTTTACTACGGAAGTAACTAACTTAGATGGTTCAAAGTCGACTCAATCGGTAACACGTATTGGTACGTTTAACTTAGTATCTGAAGATGGTTACTTAAACTACAATGATGAAGTCGGTCAAGTTCAGCCACTAGCTAAACAACCTGCTGGCTTTATTGCTGGTGCAGCGGCTTCTTTCTTTGGCGAAACTTCTGGTTATGCCCCTCTTTATGTCGATCCATCTCGTGGTGCTATCTTAACGCTAGAAACGCGTAAGAAAACATTGATGGAATTCTATCATGAAGGTAAAGAAGTTGGTTATGCCATCACAGTGCTTCTTGTTATTGGCCTTTTGATTGCATTAGAGCGTATGGTTGTTCTTGGTAGCATGAGTGCTAAAATCAATGCTCAAACGAAGAATCTTGATCAGCCGAACGAGAACAACCCTCTTGGTCGCTTATTAAAAGTTTACTTCGACAATAAGTCGGTTGACGCTGAAACACTTGAACTTAAACTTGATGAAGCTATTTTACGCGAGACACCAAAAGTGGACCGTGGTATTAACTTAATCAAAATGTTCGCTGCAATTGCACCATTGATGGGTCTATTAGGTACAGTAATCGGTATGATTATGACTTTCCAAACGATTACATTATTTGGTACTGGTGACCCGAAAATCATGGCGGGTAACATCTCTCTAGCACTTGTAACAACAGCATTAGGTTTGATTTGTGCATTACCACTTATCTTAATCCACAGTATTGTTGCTGGTAAGAGTAAATCTGTACTACAGAAACTAGATGAGCAAAGTGCTGGCTTAATCGCTGCGATCGCAGAGAAGGAGTCTAAATAATGTTATTCCTGATAGAGCTTTGGGAATCTGTCAGGAGTTTTATTGCGACTGGCGGTAACGTATTATACGTTGTTGCCTTCGCTCTCTTATTGATGTGGATAATGATGATAGAGCGTTATTGGTTTCTATCTAAAACTTATCCTAAAATGAAAGACGATATTGTCGGACGTTGGGATGCGAGAGAAGATACAACTTCTTGGTATGCACATCGAATTAGAGATACTTGGATCTCCGAAGCGACAGAACTACTAGAGCAGCGTATGCTCACAATTAGAACCTTAGTGGCAATGTGTCCACTGATTGGACTACTTGGAACCGTAACCGGCATGATCGGTGTGTTTGAAGTTATGGCACAACAAGGTACAGGTAATCCGCGTCTGATGGCGTCTGGTATATCAATGGCAACAATTCCGACAATGGCGGGTATGGTTGCTGCATTATCAGGTGTGTTTTTCAGTTCAAGGTTAGACGCTAAAGTTAAACTAGCAAAGGCTAAACTGGTTGACAGTTTACCTCATCACTAGAGAGATATTCGAATGGCACGTAAACGTATTCGTGAAGACGAAGAAGCAGCAATTGATATGACACCGATGCTAGACATCGTATTTATCATGTTGATCTTCTTTATCGTTACTACTTCTTTTGTAAAAGAAGCCGGTATTGAAGTTAATAAGCCAAAAGCGGCAAATCAATCTAAACAAAAATCAGCTAATATCTTTATTGCAGTTAAAGATAATGGTGAAATTTGGTTAGATAAACGTCGTGTAGATGTTGAACGCGTAGCGGCTAATATTGAAAAATTATTGGCTGAACAACCAACTGACGTTGTAATCATTCAAGCTGACAAAGATGCCAAACATGGCGTAGTTGTTAAAGTAATGGATGCAATTAAAGAAGCGGGCATAGACAGAATATCTATTGCTGCAGCTAAGGGGTAGTCTATGGTTCGCTTTTTAGTATCTATACTACTAGGCGCCGCAGTAACTTTTGCATTATTTTCTTTTATGGCATTTCTTGTTTCTAGCGGTGATAGAAACAAGGAAGAGCAGTTAGAGAATATAATTGTTGAAGTTAATACGACGCCACCTAAGTCGCAGGCAGAGAGGCGTCAGCGTGTGCCGCCACCGCCACCGCCACCGCCTAAAACGCCACCTAAGCCTCAAGCTCCTGAGCCTGAGACTAATGCTGACACTGGTGGATTAACGTTTAATATGCCGGGTGTACAATTAGCTGGAGCTAATGCAGGTATATCAGCACCAGGCGCCGGTTTTGGTCGAGATGGTGATGCAACTCCGATAGTACGTATTGAGCCTAAGTATCCGATACAAGCTGCTCGTGATGGTAAAGAAGGTTGGGTAACACTTTCTTTTACTATTAACGAAATTGGCGGTGTTGAGGATGTTGATGTTATCGATGCTGATCCTAAACGTGTTTTCGATAAAGAAGCTAAGCGTGCATTACGTAAATGGAAGTACAAACCTAAAGTTGTTGATGGTAAAGCCATGAAGCAGCCTGGTTTGACAGTGAGACTTGACTTTAATATGGACGGAGGGAATTAAGAATGAATAAGATTTTTTCATCTTTACTATTAATAGTTTCAGTTGTTCTAATTCAGTTACCTATTGCTGTAGATGCTTCTGCGGCAGAGTCTGATAAGCCTGAACGTAAAACGCAATTAGTTGGTCCTACTGTAGGTAAAAAAGTGGCTAAAGCTTTTGAAGCCTACTCTGCGGACGATATTCCAGGTGCTTTAGCTATATTATTGGATATTGATGCCAGTAAAAAATATGATAAAGCTTATGTTTCTCGTTTTATTGCCATTATGTATGCTCAAATGGGTAATGAAGAAGCAAAAGCAATTCAATATTTAAAAGCAGCGGTAGAACCTGATATCCTTAATGAAGGCGATCAAGATCAATCTTTAAAATTGTTAGCTGATTTGCAGATGCAAACAAAGTCTTATGAAGAAGCCTTAGTTAATTACAAGGCTTGGATGGACTTTACTGGGAAATCAGATGGTGATACTTGGACTAAAATAGCTAATGCTCATTATGCTTTAAAACAATTAGATAAAATGATTGTACCAGCGAATAATGCCATTGCAGCTTATGGTGACAAGCAAAACAAAAATCCTTATATTTTAAAAGTTACTTCCTATTATGAAAGTAAAAAGTTTAAAGATGCTGTTAAAACGCTTGAAACTGTTATTCAAATATTTCCAGAGGATAAAACTTGGTGGACTCAGCTTGGCATGTTTTATTTGCTGATTGAAGATTATAAGAAAGGTTTGGCAACATTAGACCTTGCTTATAAACAAGGTTTCCTTGATAAAGAATCTGAAATTAAAACGTTAGCGAGTTTATATTCACAGAATCAAGTGCCGTATAAAGCTGCTGTCTTACTCGAAAAGTATATTGATTCAGGTCTAGTTAAGCGTGATGATAAAAACTTGTCTTCTTTAGCTAATGCATGGCATGCATCTCAACATATTGATAAAGCTGCAAAGTATTATGGTGAGTTGGCTAAAATGACAAATAGTGCTAAGCACTATAGCAAGCAAGGGATGTTGTTAAAGCAAGACGAACAATTTAAAGCGGCTATTGTAGCTTTAAATAAAGCTTTAGATCTTGGTGCTAAGAATAAAGGTAGACTGCAAATGAGTATTGCAGAATCACACTTTTATTTAGAAGAGTATAAGCAAGCTTACAAGGCAATTAATCTCGCAATGAAAGACCCTAAAACCAAAAGATCGGCTAAAGGTTGGGTGGATTTCATTAAAGATACAGCCAGACGTAAAAAAGTTTCTATCTAATTTATTAGTATAAAAGCCTTAAAAACCAGCCATCTAGGCTGGTTTTTTTTTATGTTTGTAATAATTGTTAGGTGATATATATTTAATATCAGCGGGTATCACTGTTTTTATCAAGAAAGAGATAGTTTGATATTAACAGTCAGATATTTTGGCCAGATAAAGTAATTCGTATCAATAAAAAGTTAGTTTCCTTGTAGTTAAGACAAAGTATTGAAAGGTTGCTTGATCTAGGTCAAATAAAGCTACCTTTGATAGACTTTTTAGTCTACAATCCGCGCGGTTTAATTACTCGATGTCGATAGGAAGCCTAATGTCAGAAGAAAATTTTAAAGATAGTTCATCTAAACGCCATTTATTCATCGCAATATTGGCCATGTTTTCGGCACCTTTATTGCCAATGCTAGCTGGTTGGTTTACAGTTCTAGCAAATTAAATTCAAGTTGTTTAGAAAAATATGCAAATTCTTGTTGTTGATGATAAACAAATAATATTAGATAGTTTAGATGAGCTATTAACTACGCATGGCTACCTTGTAGATACGGCATGTAATGGTTTAGCTGCATCTGAAAAGTTGCAAAATTCGGGCTATGATTTGTTTATTGTCGACCATTTAATGCCTGTCATGAATGGAATTCAGTTAACTAAGCAGATACGACAACACGACATCTATGCCCATACGCCAGTAATATTTATGACGACTCAAGGAAAAAGCTTGGTCGAGTCACTTGGTGATAGTCAATTATTTTCGACAATAATCGATAAGCCGATAGATGAAGAAAATCTGCTTAAATCGATAAATGCTCTACTAACATCAAATACTCGCTGTCAGTCACTATAATTTCTAGTTGAATTGCTTTATTCTGTAACTAAAATTTTTTTTGACTTTTAGAACATGACTGAAACACAAATCGATACACTCAGATCCGCAATTCATAGCATTCCAGACTACCCAAAAGCCGGCATTATGTTTAGAGACGTAACCGGCATATTAGATGATGCAGAGGCATTTCAACTTACGATCGAAATTTTAGCAAATAAATTTAAAGATGGTGGTTTTACAAAAATTGTTGGCACCGAAGCGCGTGGTTTCCTCTTTGGCGCACCATTAGCACTCGCTATGGGCTTAGGCTTTGTGCCTGTTCGTAAACCCGGTAAACTTCCGCGCGCGACATATGCACAAGACTATCAGCTAGAGTATGGCCATGACACTTTAGAGATTCATCAAGATGCCTTAACTAAAGACGATAATGTCTTGATCATCGATGATCTTTTGGCTACTGGTGGCACTATTGAAGCGACCACAAAACTTATAAGACGCTTAGGCGCTAAAGTAACAGATGCAGCATTTGTTATTTCGTTACCAGATTTAGGCGGTGAAGTAAAAATCCAAGATATGGGCTTATCCGTATTCTCTTTACTGCAATATGCAGGTGAATGAGGCTAAAGAATGAGTTATCAGGTTTTAGCAAGAAAATGGCGACCAAAGTCCTTTAGTGAATTAGTTGGCCAAGAACATGTTGTTACCGTATTGGTTAATGCATTAACGCAGCAGAGGTTGCACCATGCTTATTTATTTACCGGTACTCGTGGGGTTGGTAAGACAACCATCGCCAGGATTTTTGCTAAAAGCCTGAATTGCGAACAAGGCATAACTGCTCATCCATGTGGAGTATGTGAGGCATGTGTTGATATAGACTCAGGTAAATTTGTTGATTTACTTGAAATTGATGCGGCTTCTCGCACTAAAGTAGATGATACTCGCGAAATATTAGACAATGTACAATATGCTCCGACACGTGGCCGATATAAGGTCTACTTGATCGATGAAGTTCATATGTTATCGCGTAGTAGTTTCAATGCCCTATTGAAGACACTTGAAGAACCGCCGGAACACGTTAAATTTATTCTCGCCACGACGGATCCACAAAAGCTTCCGGTTACGGTTTTATCTCGCTGTTTACAGTTTCATTTAAAAGCACTAACAGTGAAGCAAATCAGTGATAAAGTTACTGAAATTCTTGGAAAAGAAAGCGTTTCATTTGAGGATGAAGCTATTACGCTTTTAGCTAAGGCCGCACGTGGCAGTATGCGCGACTGCTTAAGCTTAACAGATCAAAGCATTGCCCAAGGTAATGGCAATATATCGCGGGACAATGTTCAGCAAATGCTGGGCGGTGTGGATCGAGATTGGGTCTTCAAAATTTTAATTGCCTTATTAAAGCAAGATGCCGCGGTATTAATGCAACTATCACTTGCTATAGCATCATATGCACCTAGTTATAGTCGGTTATCTGCAGAGTTGATCCAATTACTTCATCAAGTGGCTATGGCACAAGTCGTTGAAACTAACTTTAGCTTACCGGTCGAACATCAACAAATGTTGACACAATTCTGCCAACTTATGTCGCCTGAAGACGTACAGCTTTATTATCAAATTGTTTTAACTGCTAGAAAAGATTTACCGTATGCTGATGATGAACAAGCTGCATTTGATATGATGCTGTTAAGATTGTTAGCCTTTAAGCCTTTGGTCAATAGTAATAATTTAGCTCAGTCGACTAAAGAAATATTGGATGTTGAGAAAGGTCTTGATCATTTATCAATGACAGAATTGGCACACGCAGCTCCAAATAAGAATAAAAGTATGGGGTCTGATAAAGTATCACCGACTTCAACCGCAGTACCTGATTTAACTCAAGCTTTGCCATCATCTGATGATAGCAGCGAAAATATCAGTAGTAATAGTGGCTCGGATAGTGGCCTTAGTGTACAAACGCAAGCTAATCAAGATGATAATGGGCTTGATAGTGGTTTTGCCAATAATCTTGATAGCAATTCATTATTAGCGGACGAGATGTTAGCGATTGAACGTCAAGCGGACGCACTTATAGATCCAATGCCTCATGAACAGCTTTCTTCATCTAAAACTGAACAGTATAACGAAAGCCCACAAACCGGTTCTCAAGTAAGTTCTGAAGAGCAAAAGCTAAGTCCAGAACCTAGCGTTGAGCATAATTATCAAGTGAGTATTAATAGCCCCAGCCAAAATGTTCAGGGTACTGAAAAGAATACTCCGTTGCCTATTGAGAGTAATGTCGCTGATGTTTTGGATACTGAACACCAGGATACAAAAAAACTATCGCCAGTCGCTGCTGCAATTGCGACCCGAAACATGCTCAGAAGCCGAAAAAAAGCTTTGGAGAAAGGTGGAAAAAAGTTTAGTGACGCTATTGAGCGTCCACGCGTTGGCTTAGTTGATGATAGCAGTGATAAAAGTGCGACGACTGAACCTGAAGTGGCTAAAAAATCTGAGCTTACAACGGTACCAGAACAACCTTATAGCGAAGATTTTATTGACCCAGCGACAATAAAACTGGCGAACCAAGTCGATAAATGGGCGCATATGATTGATAGTATGTCCTTAGCTGCTCGTCTTCGACAACTGGCTATTCATGCAACCATTGATGAAAACTCGACCGCTGATTTATTGATCCTACAGCTAGATCAATCAATTAAGCATTTAAATAGTGATGCAGCACATAAGCAATTAGAGACAAAGATTTCTGAATATTTACAACGAAAAATTACCGTTGAATTGAATATTGTTGAAAGAACTGTCGCTGATCCTTATCAGATTCAAGCTAATATTAATGCTAAGCGCTATGAATATGCAAAACGAGTGTTAGCAGAAGATGAAATAGTTATGGCATTGCAACAACAATTTCAGGCTGAGCTTGATCAAGAAACTATCGTAGCGCGTTAATCGCTACTTGAATTTTTAGCCGTTAAGCACTATCTTTGGCGGCATATTACTTTTGGAGTGAAAATTATGATGAAAGGTGGCATGGGCAACTTAATGAAACAAGCCCAACAAATGCAAGCAAAAATGGCTAAAGCGCAAGAAGAGCTAGCCAATATGGAAGTTACTGGTGAGTCTGGTGCTGGTATGGTTAAGGTCACTATGACTGGTAATCATAACGTTCGACGTGTTGCTATCGATGATAGCTTAATGGCTGATGATAAAGATATGCTTGAAGACCTAGTCGCAGCAGCAATGAATGATGCGGTACGTCGTGTTGAAGAGCAAAATAAAGAAAAAATGGGGGCTTTAACTGGCGGAATGCAAATGCCTCCAGGGATGAAAATGCCGTTTTAGCTCTATCCAAGGGATAAAAGCATAGCGTTCGACGTTATACTTTAATAAAACTCAGCTACGCTGGGTTTTTTGTTTTTTATATCGGCACTTTCCTGATAAAACGTAGATTGCTTAATTAATCAAATTTGATAAGGATAATTTTTTGGGAGCTCAACTATATTATATTTACGATCCTATGTGCAGTTGGTGCTGGGGTTATACGCCGACTTGGCAACGTTTACAAAAGGAACTCGGCTCGGACGTCGATATTATCTATGGCCTTGGTGGCTTAGCCGAAGATTCCGATGTGATCATGCCAAAAGCAATGCAGGCATTTTTACAGCAAACCTGGCGCAAAATAGCTCAGCAACTTGGTACTGAATTTAATTTTGATTTTTGGCTGTATTGTCAGCCAAGACGTTCAACTTTTCCTGCTTGTCGAGCCGCATTGGTGGCAAGAGAGTTCGGCAAAGAGCAAGAAATGCTTGCCGCTATTCAACATGCTTATTATTTGCAAGCAAGAAATCCTTCGAATATTGATACTTTGCAATTACTGGCGAATGACATTGGCTTGGATGATAATGACTTTCTCCAGAAAATGAATAGCCAGTCAGTAGATGATGCGCTAAAGGCTGAGATCAGTAAAATGAGATCTATGCCTATCAATGGTTTTCCGGCATTAGTTTTGGTCAAAGAGCAAGTTTTCACATCTATACCTGTTGATTATAAAGATTGGCGCAAAAGCTTTGATATAATTATGGCAAAAATTTAATTTTGACAAGATAAATGCCTAATATTAACGATAAATCAGATAAATTGCCGATAAGATGGTGTTTTTTTGTAGTATGATATTGTCATAAAGAACAAACTATTTTTACTGGTTGGAAGTAAAAGTAATAGCAGAGTAAGGTTTAATATGACATATGCAGCAATCACCGGGTGGGGGAAATGTTTACCGCCCGCTATTCTTAGTAATGATGATTTAGCAACGTTTTTAGCAACAGATGATGAGTGGATTACTTCCAGAACCGGCATGAAAGAACGCAGAATTTCTCATGTCTCTGTCAGTGAATTGGCTTATGTAGCTTGTGAACGAGCATTAGCAGCAGCCGGAAAAACCGCGAAAGATGTCGACTTGATTGTCTTTGGTAGTACGACTTTTGACGAACTTTGTCCCAATGCTGCGTCTAACGTACAACGACTACTAGGGGCTGATAATGCCGCTTGTATGGATGTTAGTACTGCATGTACTGGTGGTATGTATAGCCTTAGTGTTGCAACAGCTATGATAAAAAGTGGCGTGGTTAAGTCGGCATTAGTTATTGGTGCTGAAACTATTTCACCGATTATGGACTGGGATAATCGCGATGTTGCGGTGCTCTTTGGTGATGGCTCTGCAGCGCTGTACTTGGAAGAAAGTGAAGAAGAAACTGGTGTTATCACGCAAGCTTTAGGTTGCTACGGTGAATCTCGTGATATTCTTTCAGTGCAAGGTTGGGGTATGAAGTATGCGAACAAAGGTCGTATGCTTGGCCAAAGTAACTGGGCGTTTTTAGGACAGGAAATTTTCAAAAAAGCTGTTTCAGGTATGGCACAAGCGTGTGAAAAAGCACTTGCACAAGCACAACTTAGTGCAGATCAAATGGCAAGTGTTGTTCCCCACCAAGCGAATTTACGTATTATAGATACCTTGATAAAACGTTTGAAAATGGACAAAAACAAAGTGTTTGTCAATATTCATAAATACGGCAATATGTCAGCGGCCACTACCTTGGTTGCTTTTGTTGAAGCAATAGAAGAAGGCTTTATTGCTAAGCAATCTTATGTACTATTACCGGCTTTTGGCGGTGGTTTAACCTGGAGCGCCCATGTTGTTAAATGGGGTGAAAGAACCCACGCTTTGGCAACGTCTGATGTTGAGCTACCTAAATGCAATAAAACCGGCCTCGAACTGGTTAACGATATTATTGCCGCTAAATCAGTTTAAAAATATTATCTTCATATTATCAGCCAATGCTAGATCAGCTTGGCTGAGTATCTTTTATACTTATAAATAAGGTTACTTATGCGCTTTCTATCTCGCCGGCTAATTTTGCCTAATGATTTAAATTATGCCAACTCATTATTTGGTGGCAGAGCACTAGCGTGGATCGATGAAGAAGCTGCGATATATGCTATTTGTCAACTTGAAACCAATTGTTTGGTAACTAAACATATTGGCGCTATAAACTTTGAGTCGCCAGCGCAACAGGGCGATGTCGTTGAATTTGGTTTAACCACTAAAGCGGTAGGAAAAACCTCAATTACCATTACTTGTATGATGCGTAATAAGGTGACAAAAAAAACCATCTGTTTGGCTGATGATATTGTTTTTGTACAAGTTGATCCTGAGACTAAGCTACCCATTCCACATGGAAAAACTCTAGAGTCACTGTCAGATAGCTTTTAAACACTCGAGATTAGTTTGAGGTTTTTGTTTGGATTGATGTTTACCTATGGTTTAAAGCTAGATTTCTTCTGCCGTTAAGTATCGCAGATAGCCTTTAACGGCAAAGTAACGTATTGATTTTTTGAGAGTGATTTTTTTTGCAATTAACTGTTCGTTTCGAAATATTTTAACCACTTGCTTGTCACCATTTACATCAATTTCAAAGCCATGTAATGGATTAAGTCGTAAGTTGTCAAACGCTGATCTCATGATTAATTTCATATCAAATACAGGTGTTAGTTTTAAGTGAAAAGATAACGATAAGTTTGAAGCTATCAGCTGCTAGTAAAATAAAAAAATATAATATGAGTTCGGAGTTCGAATTTTTTTACTGATAGCTTACGACTGTGCCTTTTGAAAGCTTATAGCGGTATCATAATTTATTTATTTCTTTTCGAACATCGTATCCTTCATCAGTAACAATTTTTTCTAACACTTGCATGCGCTCTTCCAGTGTTTGTACTTGTTTTTTCATGGCAATAACTTGCTCAGTACTTTGACTGTTATGGTTTAAGGTTTTTTCTTTAAATTCTAAATGCTTTTTATACATGTCGAATATCACCCCGAAACCTACTGAAATAAATACTATTGCTACCACCATTGCTGTACCAGACATACCTTATCCTCATTTTTATTTTCTTTACTATATTGATTAAATATTAAATATTGAATTTAGTTATCATTATAAATAAGCATAGCGTATAAAAATAAAAATAAATAATGCTTATTTATCAGAGGCAAGAGCGGTTAGTTCTTGTTTAGCTAAATAATTATCCATAGTTGAGCGCAATAATTTATAAAGGAGTATTGAACCGTCAATTTCTTCTTTTCGGTTGGTTAAGCTTTCAATATTAAGCCCTAGGGGTAACTTGTATGGCAATACGGCATCAAGTATTTGTACTAAGGTATTACTGCAAATTCTAATCGATTCATATAACGGTCGTTCGGCATTTAAAATGCGTAAACTTGTCGCTTCAGGTACACTAACACCAAGCCATTCAATAAATTCTAAAGTTTTTTTGCTGCCACAGGGTGAGAAGGTTAGAATAATACGTTGTGGTTTTAGCCCTTGTTGTTGACACTCAATAGCATAGCGGGTCAACATATCGATTGTAGCCTGGGCATTGTAGATAGCTTGTGAGATAAAAAAGTTGCAACCTTGCTGGTGCTTTTCAATTAACTTAGCATGCTCATTGCCTTTGTTTGCATGGCGTTCAGCAATCGTGATACCACCAACAAAAAAGTCATTTTCATTGGCTACTAAGGTTTTATAGGCGTCAGTTAAAGGTAAGCTAATATTATTTTGCTTAGATGGGCTACCAACAAGCACAATATCGCGAACACCATAGTCATGCCATGCATCATTAGCCCATTGTTCAAAATCATCAGCATTTGACTGCACAACACTTTTATAGGTGATCACAGGTCTTGCGGACTTTTTATTTAAAAGTGACGAGTAAAGCCGAGGATCGTGTGTGGTTTTAAAAGGAAACGGACGCGGTTGTGAGGTACGAGAATCTTCATCTTGTATGTCATAAACAATTAAACCATCAAAGTCGACATCACTGACTCGTTCAAGTAATTTATCGGCAATAGCCGATACTTGCTCAATTGGCGTATCATTTTTCGGTGGGGTTGTACCAATAAAGTATACACCACGATTGATGTCGTTATAACGAGCCCTTAACTCTGAACCTTTTTTCACTATTATTACTTCTTATTTCATCAGATTAATTATCTTTTAGACGAATTATATTACCTTGTTAAATATTAAAAAGCTGCGTTAGTTTAATAATTATTTCTACGACATTATGCTTATTACTCATAAGTATACCCATGCCACTTCAAGATGCAGGATCCAGCTGAAACTCGAATCTTGAGAATAAATGTTCTTAACTTGACTGTACGGACGTGATGAGGTCAATTTGCTGCAGAATATCTGCTTTATTTTTTAATAGCTTAATGGCATTAAATAATTGTTCAGCTTGAATGTATTGTAATTTTAAGTAGCGTAGCCATTGTTTTAAACGGCTTGAGAAGTAGAAACTTTTATTACCATGCAATTCTAATTCACTATAACGCTTTAATAATAAGCTGAGATCAGACCAAGGCATTGGCGTTTCATCAAATTTAATTACATTGGCTAAATTAGGGAGTGCTAATGCACCTCGACCGAGCATTAAGTTAGTTGTTTTGCTTTGATTTAGGCAGTTTATTGCATCATTTTTACTCCATATTTCACCATTAGCAAATATTTCAATCTTATGTTTTTGCGTTAATTCAGCGATAAAGTGCCAATAAGCAGGAGGGCGATAGCCATCGAGTTTGGTACGTGCATGAATGGTTAGTTGACCAGCATTGGCAGATTCAACGGCACTGACAATTTCATTAAGTTTTGATGCATCATTAAAGCCGAGTCTAATTTTTGCTGATAATATTGTGCTTTCCCCTATGGCCGCTCTGACCCTGGTTAATATCTGATAAATTTTTTCTGGCTCATTCAATAAAACAGCGCCACCTTTACTTTTATTAACGGCTTTGGCAGGACAGCCAAAATTCACATCAATGCCATGTGAGCCTAACTCAATTGCTCTGATCGCATTTTCTGCCATCCAATCGGGCTCTTGGCCGAGTAACTGCATTCTTAATGGCGTGCCATTCTCGGTGTAGCAATGATTGGCGATTTCAGGACAAGTTTTTCTAAACACATGTTTAGGTACTAATGAGTCAACCACCCGAACAAATTCAGTGATGCAAAAGTCATAGCTATTTAATGATGTCAGTAATTGGCGCATTAATTGGTCTGCAACACCTTCCATCGGCGCCAGAATGATTTTTTTAACTTGTGGTTTCATGAAGATAAAGCTAGGCTCAATTATGTTGGAGAAATGAATAATTTCTTTAAATTAATTTAGAAAAATTTATAGCGCTTGAAATTTATTTACAGCCAATATGGTCTTTGTAAATAGCTATACTTATATGATGTAGTGTCAAATTGAAAAATTAAAAGGAAAAAGTAATGAAATTAATCAAAAAATCTTCAATAGCAGCTTTATTAGGCTTGTTTGCATTAACTGTTGCGGCAACTATGCCTGTAAAAGCCGAAACTAATCCATTTGCTGTGCAAAATGTCATGACGATTGTTTCCGCTGATGATCACGAGAAAGGCAAATGTGGTGAAGGTAAATGCGGTGAAAGTAAAATGAAAGACAAAGCCAAAGGCAAGTGTGGTGAAGGCAAGTGCGGCGAAAGTAAAATGAAAGATAAAGCCAAAGGTAAATGTGGTGAAGGTAAGTGCGGCGAAAGTAAAATGAAAGGTGAAGCCAAAGGTAAATGTGGTGAAAGTAAAATGAAAGGTGAAGCCAAAGGTAAATGTGGCGAAAGTAAAATGAAAGGTGAAGCCAAAGGCAAATGTGGTGAATAAAGTTACCCTCAGTAGCTAAGCGTTCTCATTTGATTGCTATTAGAAACCACTTCACTTGAAGTGGTTTTTTAATTCTATAGTTCTCGTGTTTACATGGTCATTGCTTTAATATTAAGTAATGACCAAATAAAAGGGTTTTTAAAAGTGAATTTTAATTACAGCGTAATTGTTTTAATTCTGTTACTTTTTTATGTTGTGTCGTGTTCACCTACAGATTACAGCCAAGCAGTAAGTGCTTATGAAGAGGCTCAAAAATCTCAGAAGCTTTCATCATTAACTTTAGCATTGAAAAAATTGGCACAGTTAGAGCCAGAAACTTATCAACAGCAATTAGTGAACGCTGAAAATTCGCAGGCGAAATTAATATCCTCACAGCGCGCACTTGCTACTCATAATTATTACGCCGCTTATCTTGCTAGTCATGATTCTTATCGAAGTTTTCCTAGTTTAGATAGTAAAAAAGTATTGATTGAATCTGGCAGTCAGTTGTTAATTTTATTAAAAGCCCAAGAAAGTATTGCTCGTTCATATCAATACCGGCAATTAAGGTTAACTTCATTATTTGAACGTTTTTATCAATCAGCGGTTATTGATTGGGATTTAATTCAAGCGAATAACTTGGTGAGTAAACTCAATCAAAGCACAACTGAATTACATCGCGCTTTTGAGTATATTCAAGACAGTGGTTTGCAAAATGAAATGCCAGAAGTGCTGTTGTGGGAAAAGGCAATTGCAAGACAATTAACTGAGTTGCAGCAAGTCCGTGATTACTTCCCTGATCTTGCTCGCCATCGCAGTGCGAAAGTTTTGTTATCGTTGGCTAAATCACTGGCTGATGAAAGTCTAGAGTTGTTATCTCTGGTACGCCCAAGCATGGCTAAAGACGCTACACAGCGCTCTTTTATCAAGGCAAAAGATGAATATGCCCTCTATCAGCAGGTAATGGAAAATATATCGTTAGCAGAGAACTCAAGCCGTCAGGATATTCATGCTAGTTGGTACACAGGTTGGGAAAAAACAGTATTAAACGTGCTTGAAGCAGATGAGAGTTTTGCCAATTACCCAGTCAAAGTTAAGCAAAGTATCAACAACATCGAACAGGTTATTCGCGATAATAATGCTAAATCACCGCCAAGTATTAAAGACGAATTTTATGATAAAGCGCAGTTCACAAGCCAATTTCCCAGTATTAATGCACTATTAGCAAAATTAAAGAGAGATAAAGCTCTTTTAATCTAATGAATGCTTAGGGACTGTTGTCAAGAGATAGCGCTTGTGAACTTAGCGAGTACTTTTCAACAGATGCTTTTATCTTAAGTGATGAAGTCAAAATAACCTCTGAAGCATACCGTCTATCTTTATTTTTTGGGGAAGATGGAGAACAAAATTTACTATACGAGGCAGAGTTAATAATTAATTTACTCTTTAATGAATGATGGTCACTCAATTAATTTCACCAATAAAGTTTAATGATAAGCATATAAAAATATGGCAGGCGGTGCAGGCTATTCCGCTTGGAAAAATTGCCTATTATGGTCAAATTGCTGATTTAGCCGGTTTGCCTGGTCGTGCGCGATTAGTGGGTAAAGCGTTAGGCTCTGTACCTAAAAATGGCTGGCGTGGTCAGGCTGTGCCATGGTATCGAGTGGTCAATTCTCAAGGGAAAATTTCTTTTTCGCCAGGTACAGAAAACTTTCAGCGCCAACGAGACTTGCTGCAAGATGAGCAAGTTGTGGTTATTGGCGGCAAAATTAAATTAAAAGACTTTCAATGGCAGCCCGATTTGGCTGAATTATTATTTGTTTTAGAAGGTTAACTTTTCAAAAAACGCATGTTCGCACTAAAACAGTAGAGCGTCCCCCGTCATGACAATTTTACATGACGGTTTAACAATTACTGGCTTACAAATTTGATTTATAAATGCGTGCGCACTTCAAAAAGCTCAGGAAAAAAGCTCACATCTAAGGCCTTTTTCAAAAAACCAACACCAGACGAGCCACCGGTACCTTTTTTATAGCCTATGATACGTTGTACTGTATACATATGTTTGAAGCGCCATTGCTGAAAAGCATCTTCTATGTCGACTAATTTTTCCGCTAGCTCATAGAGTTCAAAATAGATTCCTGGTTGCTGATAGACATTAAGCCAAGCAGCTAATACGCTGTCATTGCGCTGATAGGCCTGAGTAACATCACGTTCTCTGACGGTACTGTCAATGTCAAACCCAGCTTTTGCTAAGGCAATAATCACTTCATCATATAGGCTATTTTGTTTCAGCAGCGTATCTAATTCTTGATAGGCTGTGCTGTTCGCTTGATGAATTTTAAGCATGTCCGCGTTTTTATTGCCGAGCAGAAATTCCAGTTTTCGATAGCCGCATGACTGAAAACCTGATGAGTGACCTAAGTCATCACGAAATTTTAGGTAATCACTGGGGGTAAGGGTAGATAAAATATTCCAAGATTGTGTCAATTGCATAAATATTTGTTTTACCCGGGCAATGACTTTAAATGCCGGGCCAAAATCTTCAGCCTTTATATAAGCAATGGCACTTTGCAATTCGTGTCCGGCAAGCTTTAGCCATAATTCACTGGTTTGATGAATAATAATAAAGAGCATTTCATCATGTTCACCGCTTAACGGCTTCTGCGCAGATAATACCTGTCCCAATTGCAAGTAATCCCCATAAGACATTTCATTATTGAAATCCTGATGAATGTCTTGTTCTAGCTCTCGAGAGTTATTATCAATATTAGGTGTTTGTTGGTGAAAAGGGCAGCCAGTTGCATTGCGCTGATTGTCCGTGGTATTTTTCGAATCAAGCTTTGCCGACTTAGCTTTACTGTCGCTGGATTTAGTCATGTTTTTGCTCTCCAGTTTTTCTATCAGCCGATAAATCATTGTTATTATCGCTAGCAGATGCTTGTGCTAATTCTTGTAATTTTGCATAAACGAAGTCTTCTTGCCAACAGCTTTCAATATTGGGGATTTGCATAATTTGTTGCATAATTTCTTGTTGAATATCACCAATGGCTAAGGCTTGTGAATAGGGCAAGCTTGGCGAAAAGGTTACCATTGAATACAGAGGCGTCCAAAGTTCTGGGTGGCGCTGATGAAAGTTTGCTTCAATCTGCTTTTGTAGTAAAAAACTGGCTTGACCTGAGCGTTCGCTCATCTCAACAAAGTTACGTTTGGCTAGTTCAGTGATAGCATCGGCATTTATTTTTCTTTGCGCTTGATAGCCGAGAAATATTCTTGACCAGTCGTAGTTATGCTTAGTAATTAATTGCCCTAGCTCACGGCAATCTTCAAAGCCGCAGTTCATGCCTTGGCCATAAAACGGTACCATGGCATGAGCGGCATCACCAATAAGTGCAACTTTTTCGTTGATCACCCAAGGATCAATGTTAACCAGAAACAGTGGATTAGCCGTTTTTGCCATAAACTCATCAATTGGGTTCTCCAATAAAGCCATAGCATCGGCAAAGTTAGCTTGGAAAAACTGTTCAACGTCATCACGCTGAGTTAATGATGAAAATGACACCTCACCTTGAAAGTCGAGAAATAATGTACAAGTGAACGAACCGTCAGGGTTTGGTAAGGCGATCAACATAAACTTTTTTCGTGGCCAGATGTGTAAGGCATCTTTCGCCATCTTAAATGAACCGTCATCATTGGCTGGAATATGTAGCTCAATATAGCTTTGCGGCATATAAGACTGGCTGTAGCTAAAACGTGGTGTTTCTTGTGCTAAACGCCGTACTTTTGAATAAGCGCCGTCGGCGCCAAATAATATATCTGCAGATACTTTTTCAATATTATGTTCGTGTAAAAAACTGGCGCAGGCATTGTCAAAGTTAACGTCGACTAAGCGCTGATCAAACTTTATGCTAATTAATGGTTCTTGCTCAGCTAAATCAAGCAATTGTTCGTTAATACCGGCACGAGAAACCGACCAAATCGCTTGCTCTGGTGTGCCATATGCTTGTTCGGTAATGTTACCGTCAATAGCGTGCATAACACGTTTATGCATGGCAATGGCTTGCTGTTTTACTTGTTGCTTGAGACCGACTGATGCTAACGCCAACCAACCTCTATCTGAAAGGGCAATGTTAATGGATTTACCTTGATAAATGCTCTTTACCCGTGAATCGGGCCGCGATTCAAATAAGTTAACGCGATAGCCATGTCTGGCTAAAATAATCGCTAGTAAGGTACCAACGGGTCCCGCCCCGGCAATGGTTATTTTTTCTCTAGGCGACATTACAGGCACTCCTTTAATATTCTGACAAAATGATAAACATCTTGAAAGTTATTGTATAAAGGTACGGGGGCGACTCGAATAACATTAGGCTCGCGCCAATCGGTAGTTACGCCATTTTCTTCTAAGGCATTAAACATAGCTTTGCCGTCAAGTCCGTCGACATTCAGCATTAATGATAATTGGCAGCCACGTTCTGCTGGCGCTTGTGGGGTGATAATACGAATTTTTTCGCCCAACTCAGCTTTGATTAATCTCATCATATAATCTGTTAATAACAAAGATTTTTTACGCAGTGCCGGCATGCCTCCGGCAAGGCTAATGGTATCAAAAGATCCGCGTACAGCAGCAAGTGAAAGTACTGGCGGATTGGATAATTGCCAACCTTCTGCGGTAGGGATGGGCTTAAAAGTATTTTCCATTTTAAAGCGGCTAGATTTGTCATGACCCCACCAACCGGCGAAGCGATTAAGTTCGGTATTTTCAACATGCCTTTGGTGAACAAAACAGCCGGCGACAGAGCCGGCACCGCTGTTAAGGTATTTATAGCTACACCAACAAGCAAAGTCGACTTGCCATTGGTGCAGGGATAATTCTATATTGCCAGCGGCATGAGCAAGATCAAAACCAACCTTTATACCTTTGGCATGCGCAACTTCTGTAATACCAGCCATATCCAGAACTTGGCCGGTATAATACTGTACGCCAGGTAATAATATTAAGGCAATTTCATCACCATGTTGCTCAATCAATTGCCAAAGGTCTTGATAGTTTAGTAACTCTTCATGTGCTCTTGGTGTCCATAACAGTAAATTGTCGTCGACACTTTTACCATGATGTTTTAGTTGCGACTCAACCGCATAATGATCTGAGGGAAAGGCATGATGCTCAATTAATATTTTCGAGCGCTTTGCTGTCGGTTGATAAAAACTCGCCATCATAAAATGTAAGTTGGCGGTGAGTGAATTCATCATCACAACTTCTTGTGGCAATGCACCAACGATTTCAGCCGCTTGTTCAGTTAAAAATTCATGATAAGGCAGCCAAGGGAATTCGCCTTCAAAATGACCTTTTACGCCTCGTGTTTGCCAAGCATCAAGTAGCTCAATCACCGCGGCGCGAGCGAGCTTAGGCTGCAAGCCCAACGAGTTGCCAGTGAAATAGTATTCATTGGAGCCATCCGCTTGTTTAGGGATGGAGAAATGCTCACGCATGGCGGCAAGTGGATCGTTTTGATCTAAATTCTGCGCGTAAGCTAAAGAAAATATATTTGTCTCAGCGCTTATTTCAGTGCTCATGTCAGTATGTGGTGTTGAATTAATGTCGTTGCTCATCTTGTACTCATTTTAATTATTATTGCATCGATTTTTTAGCCCGTTCAGTGCTTCAAACTGTGTTGCTAACTTAATCGTTCGGCCTGATATAACATCGGCCGACTAGGCGCTGCGTCATTTACGAAAGCCGGTATTTGTAGGCTCATAAAATAAAAACCATCGTGTAAACTGTTGTTGATATAAGCCATTTCAGTGATGGTTTTATTGATCAAACTATTGGAACTAGGTTGATGAACCCCTTCCTTCACTTGCCAAAAAATATGGTGGCAAGTCAGCAGGCCATCGTCATTAAGTCTGTCTAACGACGGTAGGTCGAGTACTAAGTGCTCAACGCCGCGTTCGTTAAGATAAAGCACAGCGTCACGAGTGAAAAATGCCGGTTGATTAGCCTGGTTATAATTTGCCTGACATTTATCAGCGCTATTAGGTAAGGTTCTTACCACTACGCTTTGCAATTGAATATCAGGATAAGTAGCTAAACTTTGCTCAAGTTGCTGGCGACTGATCACCTTGTCGTGCACGCTAAAACTTGGGCTATATTGGTCAGTGGTGTCGCTTGCCTTTATCGGGGTAAGTGAAATTAACGCACAGGGCATTAGTGGTGGTAATTCTAGTGCTGAAATACTTAACGCTAAGGCATTGTCTTGATCGCAAATGTGGCCGATAGTTTCGGTATGAGTGCCATTGCAATGTGGGTTGAAGCTTAATTCAAACACATTGCAACTGCCGCCTTGAGTGGTGTCGCCAATAAAACCGCTTGCTTGCATAGGTTTTGCTAATGCAGGGGCAGCGCCAAAGTGATTTGGCTGATTTTCACTACGGTCAAAGTCTAGTGCGATGGCTAACGAATGGCCAAAGTCAGTATTGACATTATACTGTTGTTCACCAAGCGTGATGGATATTTTCATTTTCCATTCCTGATATTTAATTGCGGAGCGTCGATGATCATAAAAACTGCTCCTTGCTTAAACCAAGCCAATTAAGCGCACTGCCATGTAATAGTTTGGCTTTAATATCATCGTTAAAGTGGCTATCTTCAATCAATTTACCAGGGCTAAGCTCACCTAAAGGGAAGGGGTAATCTGTGCCAAGAGCAATATTGTTTGCTCCCATTAAATCGACTAAGTATTTCAGTGCTAATGGGTCATGTACTAATGAGTCGAGATAAATTTGCTTGAGAAAATCGCGTGGGTTTATTGGGCAATCAACCGCACATAAGTCGGGGCGAACATTAAAACCATGTTCGATTCGGCCAATTGTTGCTGGAAACGAACCGCCACCATGGGCGAAGGCCACTTTTAACTTAGGTAGGCGTTGTAGTACACCGCCAAAGATCATTGAACAAATAGCTAAGCTAGACTCCGCGGGCATGCCCACTAACCAAGGTAACCAGTATTTTGGCATTTTTTCTTTTGCCATCATGTCCCAAGGATGAACAAACACTGCGGCGCCAAGATCTTGGGCGGCCTCAAAAATAGGAAAGAGTTGCTCGTGATCTAAGTTCCAATCATTAATGTGCGACCCTATTTGCACACCAGCTAAACCAATATCATTTACACAACGCTCTAGTTCTTTTATGGCTAAATCAGGTGCTTGCATTGGTAATGTACCTAAGCCAATAAAGCGCTTGGGGTGATCGTTAACGATGCCGGCAATGTGATCATTTAAATATTTTGATAAGTCTAAGGTATCTTTGGGTTTTGCCCAGTAATTAAACATGACAGGCACGGTAGATAACACTTGCACATCGACATTATATTGCTGACAGTCTTGTAATCGAACCTTTGGATCCCAGCAATTGTGCTCTATTTCGCGAAAAAACTTTTCGTCAACCATCATGCGAGCACAACCGCACTTATGATGATCTAAACTGACAAAGCCACCATAACCATATTTTTCACGTAAGTTTGGCCAAGTTTTTGGCAGAATATGGGTATGAATATCTATTTTCAGCATTATGCCCCCAATTATTTTTCAGCGAGATAACCGCAACTTTTACATTGGCAGTTTGCGTTATTGTCATAAAAATTACTGAACACTTTCGGTAAATCCGTTTCGATATTTTCTAAGCAGAATTTTTCAGTGTATAACTGAGCGTTACATTGCTGACAAAACCAAAACAGTGCGTCTTGTTGGCCTTGTGCCCGTTTTTGTTCGACAACGAGACCAACGCTATTTTCAAAGCGTTGCGGAGAGTGCAGTACTTTCGGCGGTAAGAGGAATATCTCTCCGGTTTTAATCGGGATATCGCTAAAGCTTGGTGTTTGGCTACTTGCTGCTTCATTATTGATATCTTCGTTAACAACACAGAGCACCATTTCACCTTCAAGTTGATAAAATAGCTCAGGGGTTTCGTTGTAATGATAGTCGCTGCGATTATTTGGTCCGCCCACCACCATGACGATATAATCATCTTGCTGAAATATTTGCTTGTTGCACACTGGCGGTTTAAGTTGCTCGCGGTGTTCATCAATCCATTTTTGTAAGTTAAAAGGCATAGAAAATTTGGCCATGATTTATGCTCCTTCTTTACCTGAGCTAGCAGGAAACGCTGCGATGCACTTTAATTCAATCGCAATGGGGGTCGGTAATTTATTGACTTCAACTGTGGTACGACAAGGCATGTTTTCAGCAAAGTACTCAGCATAAATTCGATTATAAATGACAAAGTCATCTTTCATATTGGTTAAAAAAACCGTGACATCAACCAGATCCATCCAATCAGCACCTGCTGAGGCTAATATGGTGCTGACATTTTGGAAAACACTATGACATTGGGCTTCAATGTCGTAACTGAGTACATCATTATTTTCATCAAGTACTACACCTGGAATATCCGAACTCCCCGCTTGTCGAGGCCCGACGCCGGATAAGAATAATAAATTTCCTACCCGCCTTGCGTGCGGGTATAAACCAACCGATTTTGGTGCCTGATCGGCATTAAATACTTCTGACATAATGTTATCCATTTTTTGTTTTTGTTACTTATTTTTTGGTTAATTGCTACCGTTATACAGCGGCTGATAGCAAGTAAGTTTAGTCACTGTTATTGAGCAGAACAGTTTATTAGTGAATAAAAACTGGCTAGCGCACAGAGCAAGCAAATTGAAAACCTAGCGGGGAAGGATCAGGTTAAGCTCCATTTGCAGCCTAACGCGCTGGCAAATATTGCTCCTGATGATTTAAACTTTGTCCAGGTTTGATTCATAAAGCTCTCAGCTTAAGTTCACGCTAGTATTTAACACAGACATTTTTACTTTCAGTAAAAAATCGCATGGCTTCTACGCCACCTTCACGGCCAAGACCAGAGTGATTCATACCGCCAAAGGGCGTGCGTAAATCTCTGAGTAACCAGCAGTTTATCCAAACAATACCGGTGTTTAAGTTTTCAGCTAGTTGATGAGCGCGGGCTAAATGATTTGTCCATACCGTTGCCGCTAGGCCGTATTGACTGTCGTTGGCTAATGTTAAGGCTTCTTGGTCGTTATCAAAGGGCTGTAGTGTGATCACTGGGCCAAATATTTCTTCTTGATTACAACGGGCACTATTAGCTAAATTTTCAATAAGGGTTGCTTGCAAAAAGTAGCCTTGTTGGCAACGTCCGCTAAGTTGTATTTGTTCGCCACCGGTTAAAACCACACCGCCTTCGCTTTTCGCAGCTGCTATGTAGCTCAGTACTTTTTGTAAGTGTGCCTTTGATACTAATGCGCCCATTTTGCTAGTTTCTAATAAAGGGTCACTTACTTGTAAAGCCTGTGCTTTAGCGATTAATGCCTGTTTAAACTTTTCATAAATCGGGCGCTCAATATAAAGGCGCGAAGCACATAAACAAATTTGCCCTTGATTGGCAAAACTGGCGCGAAATACCTGTTCAAGTGTGCTGTCAAAATCACAATCCGCAAAAATCAACGCGGGATTTTTTCCACCCAGCTCTAAGGATAATTTTTTAAATTTTGGTGCTAAAAGTTGTGCAATAGCGGCGCCTGTACTGGTGCCTCCAGTAAAAGAAATAGCTTTTACTTCCTCATGTTGGCAAATGGCTTGACCGACCATTGCGCCAGTGCCATGCAAAATATTTAATACTCCGTTAGGTAAGCCGACTTTTTGGCATATTTCACCGAGTAATGCCGCCGTTTTAGGCGTGACTTCTGAAGGTTTAGCAATAACACAATTACCGGCAGCTAACGCGGGCGCTATTTTCCAAGTAAAAAGATACAGCGGTAAATTCCACGGTGAAATACAGCCAACGATGCCAACGGGTTGTCTAAGGGTATAGTTAATGGCATTGCCCGCCATCGCATGAGATTCACTGGCAAATTGTGAACAGGCGTGAGCAAAAAATTTAAAGTTGCTGGCTGCGCGCGGAATATCAACTTCGCGGGCTAATGATATTGGCTTTCCGTTATCAATTGTTTCCGCCGTTGCTAACTCATCGATACGTCGCTCAATTTCTTGCGCAATAGCGATTAAATAGTCAGCTCTTTGCTCCAATGGCATCAATTGCCATGCAGGTAGGGCTTTTCTTGCAGCAGCAACCGCTAGCTCAACATCGTCATCTCCGCTGTCAGGTATTTGACCATACACCTGGCCTGTCGCTGGCTCGATATTATCAATATATTGTTGCTGACACGGCGCTTGATATTGACCATCAATAAAGTTTGCAATGATATCCATCGATTATTCCTCTACAAACAGCTGGTGCGACCGCCATCAACGGGTAAGTTAATTCCGGTAATATAACCGGCTGCCGGCGACGCTAAAAACGCCGCTGCGGCGGCAAATTCTTCAGGCGCTGCAAAACGGCGCATTGGGATCTGGGCCTTTTCGTTGATGATTGCTTGCTCTATCGAGATATCTTGTTTTTTCGCTTTACCAGCAATAATGGCGTCTAATCTTGCGGTTGCGGTTGCGCCAGGTAATACATTGTTGACCGTGATACCAAAAGCGCCAAGCTCATTGGCCAGTGTTTTTGACCAACTCGCCACAGCACCACGAATAGTATTTGACACGCCTAAGCCAGGAATAGGTTGTTTCACTGAAGTAGAGATAACGTTAATGATACGACCATATTGCTTTTTCTTCATTGCTGGTAACAATGCTTGTACTAAATGATGATTGGTCACTAGGTGTAAATTAAACGCTTCAATAAAGGCGCTAACATCGCTTGTATTTGCTGGACCGGGCGCTGGACCGCCGGTATTGTTGATCAGAATGTCATAACCACCATTTGCCGCAACATCGTCAAGAATAATGCGATTGACTTCTGTTGGCTGAAAAAAATCAGCAATAAGCACTTGGTGTTGTTGACCATGTGTTGTGCACAGTTCATTTTTCACGCTTTCTAACCTAGTAAGGTTGCGTGAAAATAACGTCACACTGGCACCCAAATTGGCAAGCTCTATTGCACAAGCGCGCCCAATGCCTTGACTACTACCACAAACTAATGCTCTCTTAGAGGCTAAATTAATATCCATGACTGACCTTATTGTTTTTATTTTAGACACTTTTTTAGCATAATAGAAAATTTAATGTCAGTAAAATCTTGACAAAAATTAGCCCAATAACCTCAGTTGTTGTCAGCTTTAATTGCCGCTAATTTATTGAGCTTTATTTGTTGTTAAAAAAATCTTATCCCCGAGATTCATAAATCAATAAGTAAGCAAATAGTGCTGTAGTCGCATATTCAATAGGCGAAATGGCTATTGTACGTACTATTTGATGAAGCATTATGCAGTGAATAATCGAACTAACTATCAGCAGATATATAGTGAAACTTAAGCAAAAAATGATCAATAATTAACGTTACTTATCGTTGAATGCATACAGACTAACGAAAACAGCAAGACATTAACGCTCAGGCTAGGTAAATTAAGTTCACCATAATAAACCACATAAGAAGCCTGAAATGAATCGTAAAGCACTTGCTGTTTTAATTGCCTCAACGTTGGCAATATCATCGTTTATCCCGAATACCGTTTTAGCATTTGAGCAAGCTACAACAGACTATATTGCTAAAGATTATCAGCAGCATTTAGCGCCGTTATGGGATCATTTCCATCGCAATCCAGAATTATCATTAATGGAAACTAAAACGGCAAAACGTTTAGGCCAAGAACTCAAAGCGGTCGGTTTTGATGTGACTCATGGGGTTGGTGGTACCGGTGTTGTTGCAATTATGAAAAACGGCGCTGGCCCTATGGTGATGGTGCGAGCTGACATGGACGGCTTACCGGTTGTTGAGCAATCAGGCTTGGCGAATGCTTCAAAAGTTAAAATGCAAGATTGGAATGGCGAAACCGTCGGTGTTATGCATGCTTGTGGCCATGATGTTCATATCACCAGCCTTGTAGGAACAGCTCGTTATATGGCTGAAAATAAAGATAAATGGTCAGGTACTTTAATGCTGATAGGGCAGCCAGCTGAAGAAAAAGGCCCTGGCGCTTCGGCAATGATGGCCGATAACATATGGCAACGCTTTGGCCAACCGGATTACGCTTTTGCTTTTCACGTTAGTGCCAACTCAGAAGCAGGTAAAATTATTGTTGATGAAGGCTCGCCTTATGCTGGAGCAGATACTGTTGATATAACGGTGCACGGAATTGGCGCGCATGGCGCATCGCCGCATCAAGGCAAGGATCCTATCGTGATCGGCGCGCAAATTGTTAATAACCTGCAAACTATTATTAGTCGTGAATTAGCACCACGTTATGCCGGTGTTATTACCGTCGGTGCATTTCATGCCGGCACTAAGCATAATATTATTTCAGACCAAGCTAAATTACAGCTAACGGTACGGAGTTTAACGCCAGCAGTGCGTGAGCAACTATTATCGGCGATAAAACGCGTTGCCATTGGCACCGCTCGTACGGCGGGTATCGCAGAAGATAATTTGCCTGAAGTGGTGGTAAGTGAATTTTCTTTCCCTCCGACTTTCAATGATCAAAAGCTCGCTAAACGTTTAAAAGGTGTGTTGAGTGAAAAAATGGGGGCTGATGCATTACTAGAGCCCGCTGAAACCGGTATGGGCGCGGAAGACTTTGGTTTTTTCACCTCGGATCCTTATATTCCTAGCGTTTACTTTAAAGTGGGCGGCACACCAAAAGCAGACTTTGAACGTGCAGAAGCCGGTGGTGCAGCCGTGCCTAGTCACCATAGTCCACAATTTAAAATTACCCCTGAACCAGCGATTAAGTCGGGTGTTGAAGCCACGGTTCATGCTTTATTGGATGTGATGGCAAAGTGAAGTAAGTGAGGGATTACAAATATAAGGGCATTGTATTTAAGCGCGTAAACAGGTTTTACGCGCTGCTCTGGTGATTATTCTGTTATTTTGCTGTAAGTGTCAGGCTTGCCTGATGATTAAATAAGGTTAATCATCATTGGCCGCCATTTATTTTTAATAGCCGTAATTTCACCCCTTTGCTCTAATTTTTTCATGGCATTGATCAGGATATTGACGGTGCTTTTGTCCGTATTTAAGCTACATGCAAAGTAAAAATCTAATGCCAACTCTTTTAAAAAAAGTTGATTTTTGTATTTAGCTGCTTCGGTTGAGTTCTGCACTCTATTATTCAACAGGTCGTCATTAAGTACGACTAAATCAATCTGTCTACTGGGTATTTCGAGTAACTTTAGTAGTGAATCGTAGTTATTCATCACATAAAGATTTTTATTTTCTACAAAGCCTTTTGATAATAAGAAATGATGGCTAACATCATCCTTTATGACGGCAATTTTATAATTTTTGGCTTGTGTCAAATTGGTGACTACAATTTTGTTACTTTTTAAAGCATATAATGAAGCAGTACTTGTAGCAATATGACCAATCCATTGAAAAAGTGCTTTACGTTGTGGGATATGTGCAAGCGAATAAATACAGCTGTTTTTTTCGTGCAATGCGCTGTTATATGACAATGACCAAGGGTTAGCAGTTAAACTATAAGGAAGCTTTGCTTCTTTTAACACCGCCTTAATTATCTCGGTTGATAAGCCAGCAATGTTTTTGCCATTGACGATTTGAAAAGGGGCTAAATGCTCGGTCACAATATTTATATTTGCTGAAACCACACTGTTGCAAAAAAATATTACCGATAACACAAAACTATTGATGAGTTTATTTTTGACTGTTCTGAACAAACAAAAATCCCTTGGCATTAAGCTTTAATAATCGTAAACGAGCAGATTATAGCGAGTTATCGTTAGAGTATTTAGCAAATACATCGTTAATCAGTACCAACAGCAGTTAATCATAAAAAAAAAGCCCAGTCAAAGACTGGGCAAAATAAAGGAGGGAAGTAATTACATAATAGCCTTAACTCTTTTGCTCTATGCCTTTTGGCTGCATAAGGCTTTTACCATTAATAGCTATTTTTCTTGGCTTTAACGCTTCCGGTATTTCTCGCTCTAAATCTATGTGTAATAAACCATGTTTTATAAAAGCCCCGATGACTTTTACATGGTCGCCTAATTGAAATCTGCGTTCAAAGTTGCGCTCGGCAATGCCTTGATGCAAAAACTTACGTTCTGTATTGTTACTATCACTCGATTTTGTACCTGTAACAATAAGGGTGTCTTGCTTTGATTCAATATCAAGCTCTTCTTCTGCAAACCCAGCTATTGCCATGGTTATACGGTATTGATCTTCCGCGAGTAACTCAACGTTATACGGAGGATAAGAAGATTGTTTGTCTGCTCTTGAAGCTTTATCGATTAATCCAGCTAAGTGATCAAAGCCAATAAATGAGCGGTAAAGTGGGCTGAAATCTGTAGTTGTACGCATAATTCATATCCTATTAAAGTTTAGCAATATGTTGTCTCTGTCAATAGTTCGTGATGCTAAAACCAGCTTATGCTGCGAATTAATACATCTGAAATTTATAATGCTCAGAGTGTTAAAATGCCTTTCAATATTGAACAGGCGGTTAATGTAGACCCTATTGGCGACTACACTATTAAAGATGGGATTGATGGATTTAAATTCAAGAGAAATGCTAAAATAAATCAAATATTATTTTTAAGTTATTGTTTTTGTGAGTGTATTTTTTAGTAGTAAGAGCCAATGTTTGTATTAGCTCTTATTGTGTTATAGCAGCATTAAATAGTTAATTTAATGCTTCTATCGTTGCATCTTCAGTAGGTGCTACTAGCTGACTTAATGATTTTAATTTTGTTAAAGCGGTGTCGTAATCTGGGTGTTGAGAAATATTGCTGACTAATTCTTTATAAGCAATTTTGCCATCAGTATCTATGATAAATATTGCCCGAGTTAACAAGCCCATATCTTTAATCAGCAAGCCATAATTTTGGCCAAAACTACGCCATACGGCATCAGATAAAACTTTTATATTTTCGACTTTTTCGGTTTTACAAAATCGCTTTTGAGCAAAAGGTAGGTCGTTACTAATGGTTAGCATAACTACATCTGTGGGTAAATTTGTGACTTCTTCATTAAAGCGTTTAGTCTGAATAGAACAAACACCAGTATCTAAACTCGGCACGACTGAAATTAATACGGCTTTATCTTTAAATTCGGCCAAAGTTACCGGAGAAAATGACTCAGTGACTACTTTAAAATTAGGTGCGATATCGCCTAAATTTACTTGATTACCAAGTAAGGTAACGAACTTATTGCCTGCCATCACTAAATTGGTGGTTTCTGTTAGCTCTTCGGCTGAAGCCGAAAACATAAATAACGCGCTAAGTAGTATAATTGTCGGTAGTTTTGAAATATTCATCATTAGATAGTTTACTGAGGGTAAAATATTGTTCAAGCTTACCTTTGTGTAATAAAAAATGCGAATAAAAGGTGTTTTATTTTTAAAATGGTACTATTTTTGATTATAATAGCGCCATTACCTATCGAGCGTATGTATTGCTAAATATATCTTGCTGGGAAAATCGATTGAACACTCTTTTTACATAGCAACCTAGGGTTTTTCCTCTATGCCAACAGCTTTACTCATTTGTGATGATTCCAATATGGCGCGAAAACAAGTCGCGCGCTCACTCCCTGATGGTTGGGATGTCGAGATAACTTTTGCCAGTAATGGTGTTGAGGGAATAGCGGCAATTAAGGAAGGTAAAGGCGATGTACTGTTGCTTGATTTAAACATGCCAGAAATGGATGGCTATCAAGTATTAGAAACAATATTGCAACAAGACTTGCCAACCTTAGTTATTGTTATATCTGGTGATATTCAGCCAGAAGCACATCAACGGGTGAAAAGTTTAGGTGCTTTAGATTTCATTAAAAAACCAGTCGATAAAAATAAGCTCACTGAAATATTAACTACTTATGGGGTATTTAATAAAAATGATCTTATTATTCGCCAAGCCCAAGCCCAAGCCCAAGCCCAAGCTTCTGAGCTTAAAAGCATTAGTTCGGTAAACGATGACCTTATATCGGTACTGGCCCCTGAGACGAAAGTAGAGCAGGCTAAAGATAAAATTAAGCTTGAAGAACTGGATAAGCCTGAGCAATCAACGATTAAAATTGATAGTGATATGCTTGATTGTTATCAAGAAATTGCAAATGTTGCGATGGGACGAGCCGGCGATCTACTGGCGCGTTTACTGGATGTTTTTGTTGTTCTTCCAATCCCTAATGTTAATTTTATTGAAGTTAGCGAACTAACCATGGCACTTTCAGATGTTGAAAGTAAAGAGAAAACCTCTGGTATCTGCCAAGGGTTTATCGGGGCTGGGATCTCAGGAGAGGCATTACTTATTCTTAATGATTCAAGTTTTAAAGATGTCGCATCACTAATGAAATATGATCAAGCACTTGATAATAATATTGAATTAGAGCTACTAATGGATTTAGCTAATTTACTGATTGGTGCTTGTTTAAGTGGTATTTCTGCACAACTTGATATGTCATTTAGCCAAGGCCATCCAGTTGTATTAGGACAACATAGAAAAATTGCTGAATTAATTGCCACGAATACCAATAAGTGGAAAAAAACTCTCGCGATAGAAATTAGCTATAGTATCGAAAATTACCCAATTAAATGTGAACTGTTATTACTCTTTACTGAAGAGTCAGTCACTACCCTTAATAATAAAATTGCTTATTTGTTGGATTAATCATGTCAATGCAAACAGAACAGTTAAATGAATTACATTGGTTAATGGAAATGCTCCATACCATTGATGTTGGCTTGGTCGTACTTGATCGTGATTATAGTATTCAAATATGGAATGGTTTTATGGAAAACCATAGTGGCTTGTTGCCACGTGAGGTTAAAGGCCAAGTATTATTTGATCTTTTTGATGAGATCCCTGAAGACTGGTTTCGTCGTAAAGCAGAGTCGGTCTTTTTATTAAAGAACAAAGCTTTTACTATTTGGGAACAACGCCCATATGTTTTTAAGTTTAATAACTATCGCCCGATCACCGGTACCGCTGACTTTATGTATCAGAACACCACCTTTATTCCTTTGATGTCGACAACGGGGCAAGTTTCTCACTTATGCTTGTTAGTTTACGATGTTACAGATAATGCCACTCATAAGAAACAGTTAGAAAAAGTTAATGCTGATTTAGCTATTTTGAGCCAAACCGATGGTTTGACGCAATTGTTCAATCGTAACCATTGGCAGCATTGCCTTGAAGCTGAGTTTAAGCGCTATGCTCGTAGCCAACACTCAAGCAGTTTAGTGATGCTAGATATTGACCACTTTAAGGCGGTTAATGATAGTTATGGCCATTTGGTAGGGGATGATGTTATACGCCATTTAGCAAAGCTTATCCGTGAACAAGTACGAGAAACTGATATCTCAGGGCGTTATGGGGGGGAAGAGTTTGTCGTGCTATTAGCTGATACTGCTCTTGATGATGCGGTTGTCTTTGCTGAACGTCTGCGTAAAACAGTTGAAGAATCTGTGGTTATTTATAATGATATTGAAATTAAATATACCATTAGCTTAGGTATTGCAGAGGTTGAATCATCATTTAGTACGGTATCACATTGGCTTGAACATGCTGATGATGCTTTATATAAATCAAAAGAAAATGGCCGTAATAGGGTCACCGTACATAAAAAATCATAAAGAAAACAAAAAAAGCCCGTAAGGGCTTTTTAATTGACTTTAAAAAATCATGTTTCATTTCAAAGACCAATTTAAGCACCTTGATGCTTTGTCGGTGCCAACCACAATATGGCTTGCGCTATTATTACCGCTAAAAATACGCCACCGGTATTTGCCAGCATATCTAACCATTCACCATAGCGATTAACATAGGGCTGAATTAACTCGATTAATCCGCTCCATAGGATAAAAAACAAGGCAAATGCTAGCCAGTATTTAGGACGACGTAATGCCGTGGGGAGCATTAAGGCGCAGTAGGCAATAAAATGATGGGTTTTGTCGCTACCGGGTGCTGCCGGCAGATGTTCGACCGGAAATAATGAGCCTACGGTGATTAATATTAAAATAATCACCGTTATTGCTTGCCAAAATTGTTTAATAAAGTTTGTTATTGAAAGCACCATAATTATTTTTTATATACTAATTTGCCATTTACCCAGGTTTTATTGACGGTAATTTTCCAAATATCCTGCTCAGGCATGGTAAATAAATTTTGCTCTAGTAAAACAAAATCTGCTTTTTTACCTGTGGCAAGACTACCAATGATTTGTTCTTGATGACCGGCATAAGCAGCATCTAAGGTAAAGCTTCTAAAAGCTTCTAGTGGTGTCATTTTTTCATCAGCAAACCATCCATCTTTCGGGCTATTACTATGATCTTGGCGAGTAATCGAAGCATGTAAGCCATAAAATGGGTTGGGTGACTCCACGGGAAAATCTGAACCTGCCGCAATAATCGCATTAGCAGCAAGCAGTTTTCTCCAAGCATAAGCACCTAGTATTCTACTTGGGCCTATTCGATCTTGAGCCATGTTTTTATCACTAGTGGCATGTGTTGCCTGCATGGCTGCAATGACTCCAAGCTCTGAAAACCTTGGAATATCTTCTAATCGCAATACTTGTGCATGTTCAACACGGTGTCGAAGCGCTTTGGTGTCAGTTGCTTTAATTTGCGCTTCATAAGTATCGAGTACTAATTTATTTGCATTATCGCCAATGGCATGGCTATTCACTTGAAAACCCAGCTTCATTGAGGTGTTAACTAGCTGTTGAAACTCTTTTGGTGTGTTTAGTAATAGGCCTTTATGACCCGAATGATCAGAATAATCTTCAATGAGTGCCGCGCCACGACTGCCTAGCGCACCATCAGCTTGAATTTTTACGCTGTTGAACGTGAACATATCGTCTTTACTGCGGAATTGGCCTTTTGTTAAGGTTTCTTGCCAATTAGCTGACGGTAAATACAACATGGCATTAACCCTAATACTCATGGCATTTTCTTGGCTAAGTTCTTTAAAAGCATTTAAATTATCAGTATCAATACCGGCATCATGCACGCTCGTTAGGCCATAACTTGCCAGTGAATCCATGGCTTTGATTAATACTTGCTTTTGTTGTTTGATACTAAGTGGAGCAATACTGTTGTCAATAAGTGCCATAGCATTATCGATGAAAACCCCCGTAGGGAGACCATTTTCATCTTTGATAATCTCACCACCTTCAGGTGATAAGGTGGCTTTATTGATGCCAGCTATCGCCATAGCTTTTGAGTTGGCCCAACCGGCATGACCATCAATACGCTTTAACCAAACCGGCTGATTTGGAAATAAAACATCTAAACTTTTGGCGCTGGGAAAAGTATTACTCGGCCATTGTGTCTGGTTCCAACCCCGGCCTTGTATCCAGGTTAATTCAGTGTTGGATTTTGCATAGCTAAAGGTTCTATTAACCGCATCTTGTTCTGAAATGCTATTAACTAAGTCTGCGCGTAGTAAGCTTAAGCCGTAGTTTAAGATATGGCCATGGGAGTCAATCAAACCAGGGAGTAAGGTTTTTCCTTGGCCATCAATAATGTTTATATTTTTACTTGTGGGTAGTGGGTCTGCCCCAGTGTAAAGCTGATCAATTTTATCGTCAGTAAAAGTAATAGCGGTAAAGCGCTCCAAGGCATTGTTGGTGATTGTATAGCCTTGAATATTTTTAATTAAGGTGGTTTTTGCTAAAACTATTGTCGGGCTTATTGCCGCTAATAATAGTACGGCTTTTATTGCGTAGGATAAGGTTTTCATCAGGCTTCCTTTTTCTTTGAATATTAGCATGAAAAACAATGAAAACTTTAGTTTTGGTAAAAATGCGGCATGTTGTAAGGAAAAAATAAAAGGCCCGATAGGGCCCTTATAATTTGAACGTTATTGTTTATATCGTTCTGGTTGCCGTTGCTGGCGCGATCATTGCGGCTTTTCGTGCCGGATATAGCACAGCTAATTGCCCAACAATAAACAGCGTGATAACACCAAAAGCGACTAACTGAAAACTGATAGGCGATAAGTTAAAAGTGTTAACTAGCCACATATTCAGTGCAACGGCACCAAAGCAACCAATAATGATGCCAAACGTTGAAATAATGAAGTTCTCCATCATAAAGTAGCGCATTATTTGTCCTTTGGTCGCGCCAAGAGCTCGGCGAGTACCTATTTGCTTCGTACGACGATTGATACTAAAAATAGCAAGCCCAACAATGCCAAAACCGGTAATTAAGGTTAAGGTTATCACTACCGTGGTTAAGATTTTATTAGTAGCGTTATGTTGACGATAGCTACGCTCGCGGGTGTCTTCAACCGTTGTTACCCGACGAATAATACGTTCTTTATCGTTCTCGGCTAAGGCTTTTTCAATTACTGGCATTAACTCATCACGACGTCCTGCTTCGGTGCGAATAAAATAATAACTACCTTTAGATTCGCGTTGAAAGGGCACTAACATACTACGCTCAACGCCATTCCAGCCATTCCATGGTGCTTGTAATGCCTCGATAATGCCGATAATTTGTATTGGTTGTGTTTGTGATATATAAACGGTTTTTCCAACAGCAGATTGCCAGTTATCAGGATATAAATTTTCTGCAAAAGCTTGAGTGATGATGGTTTTTGCTGGCCAAGTTGATTGTCCTTCTTTACGTAATTCAACGTCTTCTGGCGTAAAATTACTACCCGCAATCAAGGTTAAGCCCATGCTGTTAATGGCATGATCATCAACCATGTATATTGCTGTGCCTACAGCATCTTTATCTTCACCGGACTCGTGTTGTAAGGCCATCGACCAACCACTGCTACTTAAAGGGATGGCATTGATTTGGATAGCATCGACAACACCAGGGGTGTTACGAATAGTATGTAGGTCGGTTTGTAAGTGTGCTTGAATATTATAATTTTGACCAAAAACGGTATTGGTAAGATAAAAGCTGTTGGCTTCATCTAAACCGCTTTTGCGCTGCATTTGTTGCTGACGGTCTTGGATCATAAATATTGCATTAACCATAATGGTCATGGTTAATGCTATTTGCAACGCGATAAGCAATGCCCCGATTTTATTACGTGCTAATGCACGCAGTATCAGTCCTGTTTCTAACATAATCATTTCCTACTTTATCTACTAAGCTTATTGGCTTTTCAGTTGTTGAGCGGGCTGAATATTACATGCACGCCAAGTGGGATATATGCCGGCGAATATGGTGGATATCAGTGCCAATACTACGGCAGACATGGCCATGGTAGTGTCTAGGCTTGCGAGTCCTTTCATATAATCACCATAAAGACCTTCTACGCCTTTTAAGCCGATATAAGCGAGTATTAAACCCAGAATGCCGCCTAATATGCCTATACATGCAGATTCAATAATGTACTGGCTGAATAATGTACGCTTACTGGCGCCTAAGGCTTGTCGCAACCCTATTTCTGGTGCTTTACCTAAAAATTTTGCCAGTAATAAACCAACGGTATTAAGTAAGCAAACCAGTAAAAACATCAATGACATCGCCATCATCATTTGCGCGTCATCAGCCACTACTTCTTGTGATTCTAGCCATTGCATTACATGACTTAAGCGATTATCAAGCGGGCGTTGAAAACGACCAAATTGTTTCTGCTCTTGTACATAAGCATTGAGAAACTGCTGGTAATCAGCTTTATCTTGTTCAGTTTTTAATTCCACCCAAAATTGTGTCCAAATACATTCGGATGCTAGAAAAGCTTGAAAGCCATCTCCGCTTGGTTTCCAACAATTGGTATTGCCTGAGCGCGATATTTTTTCGTCGGCAATTAAATGAAAGGGCACAAAAATATCTTCAGAGTCATTAAATGCTCCGGTGGTTATGTCATAGAATCGCGGTTTGGGTTGCCAAGTATCAATGACACCCACTACTCGAAACATGTTACCTTCAAGCTTAATTGACTGACCAACCGAGTCTGTGCCACCAAAAAGTTTGTCATTGGTTTCTTTACTCAGCACTACAACCAACTCTTTACTGTCATCACTTTCGTTTGACCAACCACTGCCATAAATGAAAGGTACGTTGAACATTGGGAAAAAGTCCGCTGAATTGGCTCTGCCATTAACAATTAATGGCAGAATTTCAGGATCGTCAGGCTCAATAACACCAAAAGCTTGAGCTTGCACATTTTGGCGAAAAGCTTGTTTCGTGCGCATCAAGTTAGTGGAGTCAGTATACGTTAGCTGATCTGGAGGGCTTAAACCGTCATTAAACGGATCGTTAACATCCCAACTGTCGAGTTGAACATAGTATAATTGCGCGCTTTTTTCTGGGATCGGATTTGCTGACATTAAATAGTTTACGGTAACAGTCGTCATGGCGGCACCAATGCCTAAACCGATGGCACAAATCATTAATAGACTTAAGCCCCAGTGTCTGAGAATACTTATCCAAGCGAGTCGTAAATAATAACTAAACATATGTGTCCTTTTTTTGTACGTTAGCGTTTGATTATCTTAAGCAATGGCTTGTTTAAGTTGTGAGTCAACGCATCCTAACTCACTGACTTTTCCGTCTTTCACTTGTATGGTTCGTTTAGCTCGTTGCGCTAATTTTGCATCATGCGTCACCATAATGATGGTGGTACCTTGTTGATTGATGTCTTCAAGTAAACTCATGACACTTTGTGCCATCTCAGAATCTAAATTCCCTGTTGGCTCATCAGCTAATAAAAACCTTGGGTCGGTAGCTAAAGCTCGTGCAATGGCGACACGTTGTTGTTGTCCGCCTGAGAGCTGACTTGGTAAATGTTTCATACGAGATGCAAGGCCAACACGCTCAAGGTTCTGTTCAATGCGACGCTTACGCTCTTTGGCATTAAAACCACGGTAACGTAGCGGAACATCAACATTGTCGTAAAGATTGAGGTCAGGAATTAAATTAAAACCTTGAAAGATAAAACCTATTTTTTCATTTCGCATCCGCGAACGGCCATTGTCGTTGAGTTTACCGACATCTTCGCCATCTAATAAGAACTCGCCGTTGCTATAAGTTTCTAACAATCCTGCAATGTTCAGAAAAGTTGTTTTTCCTGAGCCGGAAGGCCCAGTTACACTGACAAAGTCGCCCTCGTTGACCTGTAAACAAAAGTCGCGTAACGCATGGGTTTGAATATCTGCAGTTTGGAAAATTTTATTAATATTTTTCATGATCAACATAGCTAATTCCCTTGTATCTAATGAACAGTTTTCTGTTCTATTGTTAAATTTTTATTGGCCAAGTAACGCCATTGAGATTTTGTTTACTACAGTGATATTTACTCACTAAGTAATACTTGTTCGGCGGCATTAAAGGTGTCTGTCCCTGAAATAATGATTTGGTCGCCAACGTTAAGGCCTTGTAATATTTCAACATGGCTGAGGCTTCGCGCTCCGGTAGTTATTGGGGTTTTTACGGCTAAGCCATTAACAATTTTATAAGCAAATCGACCACCACTGCTTTCTAAAAACTGCCCACGCTGTACTTGTAAAACGTTTTCTTTATGCTCAAGAATAATTTGGCTATTTAAACGTTGGTTTTGGCGTAGTTTTTTGGGAATATTACTAATAAAGCGCACTCGCCCAGTCACCTGATTATTCAGTATTTCGGGGGAAATCGTGACGAGGCGAGCACGAAAAGGTTGCTGTTCAAATTGAATATTGACATCCATGCCTATGGCTAAATCATCGGCATAACTTTCAGGAATTTCAATTTCAACTTCAAACTGTGATAAATCTACAATGGTTAAAATTGCTTGGTTTTTACTTAAAAAGGTTTTGTTATCTGCACTAAGGTTACCAACAATCCCCTTGACTGGAGATGTGATATGTAAACCATCAACCTGACGCTGTAACTCTTTAACGAGTAACGTTTGGCGTCTAATATCTAACAGTAAGGACTGACTATCAAAGTCTAAACTTTCGGTGTTTAAGGCGGCATCTTGTACGGCATGCTTATGCTGTAAGTTTGCTTGTTCGAGCTCATCCTGAGCTTTTTCATAGTCAATTTGGCTAATGGCACTTTTTTCGAAACCCAAATCAGCACGACGTTTCTCTCTGTTAGCTGTGACCAGTTTTACATTGGCTAAGTCAACCGCCTTTTGGTCAATCAGTCGTTGTTTCTTTGCTTGAATTTTTTGCCGGTCAAAACTTGATTGTAATCCCTCTAAGCTTGCTTGCTGTTGAAATAAACGGCTATTAAGTTCAGGACTTTCGAGTTTTGCAATAACTTGCCCTTTTTTAACTTCATGCCCAGCTTCGATCATTAAGGTAATGGTGCCATCAGCAGGGCTGTAAACGGTAGGACTTACCGCAGCAACAACTCGTCCTAACACGGAAATATCGCGCGTGAAGTCTCCTTGGTTAATTGTTGCGATGCGAACTCTGTCTAATGCTATTGATTGCTCTGCTTTACTCCAACGAGATGCCGAAGGTGCCACTTGCCAGATAACACAAGCGCTTATTACTAGGATTAATGTGATGATTGCCCAGCGTTTACTGGCTGATTTTTTTATTATTACTTTACTGTCTTGTGCACTGGTATCTTTGATCGACATGACTTTTCCCCCGAATGTCAAATCAGCGCTTTGCAAAACCTTTTGCTAAAGTGCACTGATATAAACTAAGTCGTGTGAAAAACGAAAAAGGTTTAAAAGCAATTAATATTATTTTTCTGGTTAGAGCAATATTTTGAATAACTGTAGTACTCAGGTGGCAAATTTCAGGTCATTCTAAATTGTTAAGCCGGTTTAGTTTATGCAGATATCTAAGGAACTCTACGTGCTAAAAGTGATAATGGAAGGTAGAGAGAAGCGAGGTATTCTTGTGCTTTTAATCGCGAATATTTATAGCCAAAGGCCTAACACTGACGACTTTTATAAAACCATTGACGCATTAGTGCTAATACTAAAAGTAGCAAAGGAATAGTAAAATCGATAATTCGGTTGTAACTAGCATAAGGCGTTAGCCCGGTAGTGAGCGGGATCTGAACATTCAATACCGCTTCTTCAAATTGTGGTATTCGTTTGATTATTTTACCTTGGTGATCAATTGCAGCAGTGATGCCATTATTTGTTGCACGCAGAAATGGTCGACCAAATTCTAGTGCACGCATTCTGACAATGTCTAAATGTTGATGTGGACCGTGTGAGTCACCAAACCAAGCGTCATTACTGACGGTTAACAGTAAGTCTGTTTGGTTAGAAAAGTTAGCACTAAGTTGCTCTGAAAAGGCAACTTCGAAACAAATTAATGGTAGTAAGTGATAACCATTGGCAATTAGGTTTTTTTGCACGTATGCACCACGGCTAAAAGATGACATCGGCAAATTAAAAAACGGTGCTAAGGGTCTTAACCAGTCAGCAAAGGGGACAAACTCCCCGATGGGTAGTAAGTGATGTTTACTATAACGATTCAAATTATTATATTGATAATTACCCTGTTGATCATCTGCTGAGCCTTTTCCGAGCACAATTAAATTATTGTAGTAATTTTTGCTATTGATGTTGTAATCAATAATACCGGTAATAATAGCACTGTTATTAAGCACGGCTGAACTTTGCGCTATTTGTAAAAAATCTTGTGCTTGTTTACTGGGCTCTACTGCGGTAATAGCAGACTCAGGCCAAATAATAAGATCAGCAGGGTAGTGTTGACGGGTGAGATCTAAGTAGCTTAACATCGATGACCAAGTGAGTTCTGGCGCCCATTTCATTTCCTGCTTTATATTACCTTGCACCATCATAACCTTCACTGATTTACCGGTGAGAGAAACCCAAGTGGCATTATGTAACGCTAGGTAGGTACTGCTAATCGCAATAAGTAAGGCAATGTTAACCATAACTCGACGGCGTTTAATAATATAAACCACCGCAATACTGACAATGAGAATCAAAGCACTCAGGCCTTTTTCACCAATAATTGGAGCAAAGGTTGCTAAAGGCCCATCAATTTGGCTGTAACCTAAGGTTAACCAAGGGAAGCCGGTCAGCAATACACCACGTAAAAATTCGCTAAGCAACCAGAATGGCAGCAAAAGCCAAAGGTTGAGTTGTTTTTGATAAGAAAAACGAGCGGCTAAATAGCAGGCAAGTGCAAGAAATGATGCTAAATATAGGCATAGTAGTACCATTAATAGTAATGATACTGCTAAGGGTAAACCACCAAACTGGTCGATACTGACATGTACCCAGCTGATACCAGCAGAAAACCAGCCAAAAGCAAAGATAAAGCCTTGCTTAGTGGCATCTTTGCTTGATTTGCCTTGCAACGAATATAACCAAGTTGGCAATATTATCACCACTAACCAGTAATAAGAAAACGGTGCGTAACACAGAACTAATGCCAGTCCCAAGATAAAACTGAGCACATTTTCTTTATGGGTTATATTTTGATAAATTCGTTTAGCAATGTTGTTTAGCATAAAGTTTAATCAGTAACTTTGCCTGTTACAACGTGTTCTTTTGATAGTGTTATTTGCAAGGTTTGAATACGTCGTTTGTCTGCTGCAGTGACCTTAAATATAACTTTATTGATGGTGATTTTTTCGCCTTTCTTCGGCATGTGACCAAAGTGTTGTATAACAATACCACCTATGGTGTCAGCGTCACTTTCATTAAATTGAAAATTAAAGTAACTGTTAAAATCAGCTAAGTCGGTTAAAGCCTTTACTTGATAAACTTGGCCGGCAAGGTATTTTATATCTTCTTCCATCGCGTCATCGGTTTCGTCTTCAATTTCACCCACAATCAACTCTAAGATATCTTCTATGGTAACAACACCAGAAACGCCACCGTATTCATCAACCACAATAGCCATATGATAACGTTGCTGACGAAACTCTTTTAATAGCGGATCAACTTTTTTACTTTCAGGCACGATAATCGCCGGACGGATCACTTGTGCGATAGTGAATTCTTCTTCAACTTGATTAAAGCCGTATGCCAATAAATCTTTTGCTAATAGAATACCTTCAACATCGTCAATATCATCATTGATCACTGGGAATCTTGAATGTCCCGAATCTACGATGATGGCGAGAGATTTCTCTAACGGGTCATTAATATCTAGCGTGACCATTTGTGAGCGAGGGATCATGATATCACGTACTCGCATATCAGATACTTCGAGCACACCTTCGATCATTTGCTTAATTTCAGGATTAATAAGTTCACGGTCTTCAGCATCATTTAATGCATCAGCGAGTTGGTCTATGCTTCTCGGTTCCCCAGTAAATACTTGCATAATTTTATCCAAGATTGACTTGTTTGAAGAACCGTTACTAGAGTGGGGTTGGTCGTCGCTCATAGAGCCTTTTTAATTCCTTGTTAGTTTAATTTAGTTGTATTTAATTATTTGGTTAGTTTGTAACCGAACAGGGTTAATTTCAAGTACTAAATTGTTGTTTACTCTCTTCAGTAAGCATTTTACTGAAGTAGATCAAATAATGCTCTGGATGATATACACATTTACGGCTAATTGACATCATAAGGTGCAGCAAAACCTAAAGCAGTTATTATTTTTGTTTCTAGTGCTTCCATTTCTTCTGCTTCATCATCTTCAATATGATCAAAACCTAATAAATGTAAGCAGCCATGAACAACCATATGTGCCCAGTGTGCATTGGCGGTTTTATTTTGTTCAATGGTTTCTTGCTCTACAACGTCAACACAAATAACTAAATCACCTAATAGATCAAGCTCAATGCCATCGGGTACTTCAAATGGAAATGATAAAACATTGGTGGCTTTGTCTTTACCGCGATATTGATGATTAAGTTGGCGGCCTTCATCGTTATTGACTAATCTAATAGTTAGCTCAAAGGGTTTTTGATAAGGCGTAAGTGCAGCCTCGGCCCAGCGCTGAAAATCATGACTTTCAGGCACGACTTTATTATCACAAGCAACTTGTAAATCAACGGTAATAGTAGGACCGTTACTGATCATTATTACTTTCACTCGCTTGAATTAATAGCTGTGCTTGCTGCTGTTCGCGCTGTTGTTGTTTTTCTTTTTTCAAAATATTTTCTTTTTGCTCAAAAGCTTCATATGCTTCAACGATGTGTGCTACAACAGGATGACGTACGACATCTTTTGCTTGAAAAAAGTTAAAACTAACACCTGGAATATCTACCAATACTTCAATGGCATGGCGTAAGCCTGATTTTTGTCCACGTGGTAAATCAACTTGCGTAATATCACCTGTGATCACGGCGCGTGAGTTAAAACCAATACGTGTCAAGAACATTTTCATTTGCTCTACGGTAGTATTTTGACTTTCATCAAGAATAATAAAGGCATCGTTTAGTGTTCTACCGCGCATATAGGCTAACGGTGCCACTTCAATAACATTACGTTCGATCAGTTTTTCAACTTTTTCAAAGCCAAGCATTTCAAATAAGGCGTCGTATAGTGGGCGCAGATAAGGATCGACTTTCTGCGACAAATCACCGGGTAAAAAACCTAATTTCTCACCTGCTTCTACAGCCGGGCGAGTCAATAAAATGCGTCTAATTTCTTGACGTTCTAGGGCGTCTACGGCACAAGCAACTGCAAGGTAAGTTTTACCTGTACCGGCAACGCCAACACCGAAACTAATATCGTTGGTAATAACATTTTGCACGTAGCTTTGCTGATTTTCGTTACGGGGCTTTATCAAGCCCCGCTTGGTTTTTATCGTCACCATGTCATCGTATTTAGCATCAATTTTACTTGGGGCGACGGCTAACACACCGGCATCAACTATAGCTAAATGTACCATTTCAGCAGAAATACTATTGCTTTTACCTTTAACGGTTTCTGTTTCAAGGTATAAGTCGATTAAGAGTTTCTTAACCGCCTGACAATGTAATATTTTGCCGGTAATTTTAAATTCATGGCCTCTATAACTGATTTCAACGCCCATGCGGCGCTCGATAGTTTTTAAGTTGTCATCGATAGCGCCACATAAATTGGCTAATCGATTATTATCAGCCGGAGAAAGCTCAAAATTAATGTTGGTATTTTTACTCAAAAGTTATTCCTGCTGTGTGTAATATCGACTGAAAGCGGTAAATAAGTTATCCATTTACCGTTGTTATCATCGTTAAGGGATATAGGTGGCAACACCTAATTCATCGGCTGGTCTTTCGCCTACTGAAACTTCACCTGGCTGGTGATGGCTATTTGCTAATATATCGGCTGGAGAATGTGCTATACGTAAACCCATTTCACTTTCTTGGCGTACTAACTCGCCACGTAGTGAATTAGCATAAACATCAGTGATTTTTACATCTACAAATTGACCAATAACGGTGTGTGGTGCAACAAAGTTTACAATGCGGTTGTTTTCAGTACGACCACGTAGCTCCATCGGATTTTTCTTTGACGGCCCTTCAACTAAAATACGTTGCTCGGTATCGAGCATTTGACGAGCAATATGTAACGCTTGTTGGCTGATGCGGTCTTGTAATATTTGTAAACGCTGCTTTTTAACATCATCACTAATATCGTCAATCATATCGGCCGCAGGCGTACCTGGGCGGGCACTATAAATAAAGCTAAAACTTAAATCAAAATCAACGGCTTTGATTAAGTTCATTGTTGCTTCAAAATCTGCATCGGTTTCACCGGGGAAACCAATAATAAAGTCAGATGACATACAAATATCAGGACGTACTTTCTTCAATTTACGAATTTGAGATTTATACTCTATTGCCGTATGACCACGCTTCATTTGCGTTAAAATACGGTCAGAGCCACTTTGTACTGGCAAATGTAAATGGCTGACTAGCTCAGGCACATCGGCATAAACATCAATGATGTCATCAGTAAACTCAATCGGATGAGAAGTGGTGTAACGAATACGGTCAATACCATCAATAGTGGCAATTAAACGTAATAACTCTGAGAAACGACAAATACTGCCGTCATGCGAATCACCACGGTAACCATTAACGTTTTGTCCCAATAGGTTGACTTCGCGAACCCCTTGTTCTGCTAATTGCGCAATTTCATATAAAACATCATCTAGCGGGCGACTAACTTCTTCACCACGAGTGTAAGGCACTACGCAGAAGGTACAATATTTACTACAACCTTCCATAATAGAAACAAAGGCGGTTGCGCCATCGGCTTTTGGCTCAGGCAAACGGTCAAACTTTTCAATTTCTGGGAAGCTGACATCAACGACTGAACCTTTATTACCGGTCACTTGCTGGATCATTTCAGGTAAACGGTGCAAGGTTTGTGGGCCAAAAACCATATCAACATAAGGAGCACGCTTGCGAATTGCCTCGCCTTCTTGAGAGGCAACACAGCCACCAACACCGATAATAAGCTCAGGTTTGTCGTTTTTTAAGTTTTTCCAACGACCTAATTGATGAAAGACCTTTTCTTGGGCTTTTTCGCGAATAGAACAAGTATTTAGCAAGATCACATCTGCGTCTTCAGCCTCTTCAGCCAGCTCAAACCCGTGGGTAGAGTCTAAAAGTTCAGCCATCTTCTGCGAGTCATACTCGTTCATTTGACAGCCCCAAGTTTTGATGTATAGCTTTTTACTCATTTATTCGCGCCTAATCTTTTCTATGAAATTGATTCTAGTTTTTGCTAGAGAATTTAAGGGGGCGTATTTTACTCTTTCTTTGCCTTTGATGCTAGCTTAGAAAATATTAGTGAAAAATATGCCGTGAGCGTTAGGTTATTGTTAGTCGATTTTTCACTCGCTTTAATGAAGGTGTTTATGCTGAATTGAGAGCCATTAATGGAATAGAGATGATAATTTCACTGCCGTGCTCTTGATTATCATAAGTGTGAAATGTCGCATTAAATTTTTTCGCAACTTGACGAATATAATACATCGCCATGTCAAAATTAATTTTGCTATTAAACTGTGCAAAACTTTGCTCGTTGTCAGTTATTTTTAACCAAACTTTATCTTTAGTTTCATTAATATGTATCGCGAAAATCCCACCATCACCATTGTTTATCGCGGCTAATATCGCTTCGTAAATAATACTATAAATAGCGCTCTGAATTGCATAATCGATCTTTTCACAGGCAATCCCCAGTTGTACCGACACTAGCACATGATACTGCTGATGAAAGTAATCGGCTAGATAAGGCAAGGCTACCGTTAAAGAGCTGCCAGATAGATTGCTAGGCTCAGTGTGGCTATGATGTACTTTAAGTTCCTTTAGGCAATCATTTATCAGGGTTAATGTTTCCAGACTATGATCGCTACTTGGCTGCTTTAGCTCATTATTTATAATGGTTTGTGCTTTAATGTCTTGATCAATTAATGTTTTAATTTTCTTTAATTTACGGCGGATGAGTGCAGTAGATTGACCATGGGTTTGTATCTCTTCATTTAATAGTTGATGGATATGACTGATTGAACGGCTACGTAGATACAATAACCAGATAATGAATAATAAACTTAAGGTAAAAAGCGTGAAGTAGATTATTCTACTATTCGGGTGCCAATACCAAGGATAAGCAACTTTTATATCGGTATAGGCTTTAAAATTACTCCATTGCCCTAAACTATTGGTTCCCATGATTTCAATGTGATAGTTACCGGAAGACAAGCCCGTTAATGTTAACTGGTTGCCATTAATACCATGCCACTTACCGTTGTTAAGTTGATATTTAAACTGTTTTTCTTGTCCGGGTCTAAAATCTAAACTAGCAAGCTCTAATGTAACAACATCATTTGATGAATCTATTTCAATAGTGTGACTTAATAGCTGTGATTTACCTGATGCGATAGTTTTACTGATATAAATGTTAGGATTAATGGCTTCTTCTTGTAGTAAAGAAACTTCTAATACCCCGCCATAATGGGCAGCATAAACCATGTTATCCAGTAGTATGGGTTTCTTAGTGAAAGTGTATTGCTCAGTATTAGCAACCATTTTTAGTTCATAGCTATCAGGATTGAGTTGATATAAACCAGGTCGACCTGATATCCAAATTTCATCATTAATAACACTCATATAGCCAAAAATGATGTTTTTGGCAAAATGGGCCAATAGCTCACCAGATAAATTATAAACAAAAAAACCATCACCTTTAGTGGCAACATAAACTTTATTGTTATAAGCCAATAAAGATATTACTTTGTTTTCACCTAAATTTTGTATCTTTTGACTAAGATTATTACGGGTGTTAACGATATCTATGCCGGCGGGTGTTGCAACCCATACCATGTCATTTGCTAGTGGTAGAGAATTAATCGCTTCGTTTGATCTTAAATGACTATCGGCTAGATGTTTTACGATAGTTTTTGAGCTTAAATCGTAAATATAGACGCCCTGATTATCACTTGCTAAATAAAGTTTATTATCTTTAAAACTAAGATCAAGTAATAGCATATTGTTATCTGGAAAGTTGACTCGTGCGAGTAATTTTTTATTAACACTGTATTGCCATAAACCATCAAAAGTTGCGATATAGATATTATTTTTATGACTATAGAGGTCGGTAATTATTTTACCTTTAGCGCTAAAGCTCTTATTAATATCTTTAGGTAGTACCGACTTATTTTTAATCAGTTCATGTAAACCTGTCCCGTAGCTGCCTATAAAAATTTGTTCATTGTGAGCGGTTAAAGCGAGAGAATTAATTGAAGTATTAAATATCTTACGATGATTTCTATTGAATGACGGTGTCATTCTTTTCACTCCTTGACTGGTTAAAAGCCATAAAACACCGGTATTATCATGAAATAATTCATCAACAAAAGGTAACTTATTATTTGGGAATGCATGTGATAATTTAGTGAAATCACTTAGGGCATAATGCTCAATATAACCTAGTTCATTGATCGCGAAAATACTATTACGACTATTAGCAATAGCTAAGGTCGAAATGGGACTATCAACGGAAACCTCTTGACGATTATTCTGATCATTTATAGTTATTAGCTTACTGTTTTTGGCAATAACTACAGTATTTTCAGATGATGTAATTGCGGTAGCACTACCAGCTTCAATTAAAAACAACTTGCCATCAAGTAGCTTGTAAACACCTTTTGTTGTTGAAAAGTAGATGTTTTTTTTAGTTTTTTTTATTTTTTTTATATCAATGTTGGCTGAAAGTAATTGGGGTTTTAGTGACCTTGAATTAACTTGATAGAGCTTATCTTTAACAGAAAGATAGTAATAACCATAGTGCTCAATCAGTTGATAAATACTATTTTCCTCAATATCTAGAGCAATTTGCGTAGCACTGCCGTTTGAGGTGTTAAACAACCATAATTTATGGGTTTCAGTAGCGACTAATAATTTGTCATCATCAATGGGATAAATATCATTTATCCAATTAAAGGGTAAAGGCCAATTTTTATTATTGCTATTGAAAATGATCTTATCTTCGCTGTCATAGCGAATTAATCCATTTGTTGTTGATAACCAAATAAAGCCTTTGCTATCCTGTATAATGGCATTGCTAGTGATTAAGCGCTTAGTTAGCTCTTGTGCACTTGAAACTGTTGTTAATAAACAGCATAAAACCCAAGGCAGTAGCAATGATAATTGCCACTGTCTAGGCTTAATCACTAAGGATTTACTTGTTTTATTAGGTAATACTTGCTGGCGCTTCTTTAGGCGGGTGGCGCTCTTGGCCACATGAAGCATAGATTTTTGGTATTTTCTCAACAGATTCAGGCTTTTGTACCAACAGATAAGTAGGCTTGCGAGGGTCGCTATCATGCTGTTTATTTGCCCATGCTTTACGCACTTTTTTCGCATGCTCTTTTCCATATTTTACTTCAAATGCCGTGGCAATTATTTCGACCCCAAAATCATCCATCACCATGATGGCATTGTCATGGTAGCCACTTGTGCTATCAAAATCTATATCAACAGTTAAAATCTTATCGTTAGGTAATACCAGATCCGCCTTTAACTTAGCAACAACAGCTCGATCTTGATGCGCTTTAAGTTGGCTTAAATTAGGTTTTTCCGATAAGTCATAGACTAAGTTAATATCTTTAGCAACACGTCTTTCTTTTTGTAATGCAGACATAATCATTCCCTTGTTTTAGTTGTATTTTTATATAATTTACTGTTAATGACTTTTTGATTATAACGAACAAAAGTGTTAATGCTAGTATTAACATTATTATTAAACTATTGAGAGCCATTCATTGGCACTTGATAGCTTGTAATACCAATTTTACTAAGTTTTCTGAGTGGGAATAAACTTGGTATAAAGTAGTGTTAGATAAATTTGAACTATCTCTGGTTCGATAGGCACGCGACTAGGTTGTGTTAATATTAAATAGTTGCCAATTGCTACTATTTAGTCAATTCAAGATATCTTTTCGCACTAAGTTTATTCGTAGCCGATAGTTGTCTAGGGTTCTGTAATGTTATTGAGGTCTGTTATTAATGCCATGGCTTGAAAAGTTAGCAAAGAATGGTTTTGTGATATGTAATAATTTTTTACCTTACAATGAAGCCTTACAATGAAGCCTTACAATTAAGAAATGAAATTATTAAGCTTCATCATATTAAAAAATGGAATCTGTTAACCGCTCCATCTCAACCGCTTAGTCGAATAAAAAATAATATTTCTACTAAGGTAATTGATAAAAGTAAACATGTGCAAGCAATTAAAGCACTGAAGCGAAGGCGATTTTCTTTCTCATTTTATCGTTCAAGTAACAAACATCAACAGCAGCATGGTCAGTCACTTTGTCATCAAACCATTGGTAATAAAGTTATTGAACTGCTTAAAAGCTGTGATTTAATAGCGGGGGAGCTGCAGGATTCATTTTTTGCGTTATTTAATAAAGGGCAATTTATCAGCTACCATACTGACGGAGGTGCTGGAAAATATGCTTTTATTTATCAATTATCAATAGGATGGCAAGAGCGGTTTGGTGGCCAATTAGAACTTTATCCAAGAAAGATCAAATTCTATAAGCGAGTTATAACCCCCAAATTTAGTACCCTGACTATTTTAAAGTTATCGCACCCGATGCCGCATAGCGTCAGGTTGCTGAATAATCCAGTATATAAACATCGAATTACTATATCAGGTTGGGTAGAATGACCTTATGTAAACAAGGTTATGAAAATCATTATGAAGCAATTTGATTGTGTTGTTGTTGGTGCAGGAATGGTCGGGGCAGCGAGTGCTTTGTCATTGGCTGAATTAGGCCTGAAAGTTGCCGTTATCGAAAAACACACCCCCGTCGCTTTCTCTGCTGAGCAAGCATTTGATTTAAGAGTATCTGCTATTTCATTAGCTTCAGAGCAGTTATTACAGCAATTAGGTGCGTGGCAGCAACTGCAACAGTGGCGCATGTGCCCATATAAGCGTCTAGGAGTGTCGGAATGTCAGTCCAGTTATACTGAATTTGATGCTAGTGACATCGGACAAGCGCATTTAGGTCATATCATTGAGAATCGATTGATACAGCTTTCCTTGTGGCAAAGATTACAACAACACAGCAATATAACGTTATTATGTCCTGAAAGCTTAATTAAACTTGAGCAACACGCAACTGAAGTTGAGCTAACCTTAACCTCAAAAAAATTACGGAGTAAAATTGTTATTGGCGCTGATGGTGCGAACTCCTATGTTCGTAAGTTAGCTAATATTGGTACAACAGGTTGGGGTTATGCGCAATCAGCCATGCTAATTAATGTTCGCACTGAAAAATCACAACAAGATATTACTTGGCAGCAATTTTTCCAAACAGGTCCGCTTGCTATGTTGCCTATGCCAGGAAGTTTTGCCTCACTGGTTTGGTATCAAACTAAAGATGAGATAAAGCGTCTATCAGCATTAGCTAATAGCAGTTTAGAACAGGAAGTCATGCAACATTTCCCTAGTAAACTGGGTCGTATTGAAGTTATTAATAAAGCCGCATTCCCATTAACTAGGCGTCACGCCAATCAATACCATAAAGGTCGTGTTTTGCTGCTTGGTGATGCCGCACATACGATAAACCCTATGGCCGGTCAAGGCGTTAATTTAGGTTTTAAAGATGTTAAAGCCTTGCAGCATGTTATTGCACAAGCTATTGGGAACGGCGAATCATGGCAACAAGCAGATGTTTTGGCTCGTTACCAGCAAAAGAGACGGACAGATAATTTATTGATGATGACGGCAATGGATGCATTATATTTATCATTTGGTCATGTTTCACCTTTAGTCAAGTTAGCTCGTAATGCCGGTTTGACTATGGTAAATAAGCTACCAAAGTTAAAGAACAAAGCACTGGCTTATGCTTGTGGTATTTAAGTCTGCCTCATCATTTATGCTATAGAACTTCACTTTCCCCCAACTCGGGTTCAGCTACTTTATACCAGGTCTCTTAAGTTCATATAAAATCGCATTGAAGTTAAGCATTGTTTATATGAATAAACGAAGAAAAAATAAAAAGATAATTTTTAGAGGATATTAAAAGATATTTTAATGAAGTTTAGTTATGCAGATAAAGAGATAAC
>TARA_R110000803_G_scaffold171295_1_pt1 | contig 95940 bp, 84 predicted proteins | sample TARA_R110000803 | Tara Oceans TARA_R110000803 (sample SAMEA4397772) | marine metagenome | biome: Polar Biome; feature: [SRF] surface water layer (ENVO:00010504); material: water (ENVO:00002006), including particulate matter (ENVO:01000060) such as... | depth 5 m | reverse complement strand
TAGTTAAGTAAAATACCATGCTACTAATGAAAAGCTGATTGATAAAATCAGCTTTTTTTATAGGCAATTATAGCGACATAGCCAACAAAGGATATTGCTTTCAGGCCAGTATTCCGCTACTGTAAAATTGCTAATAAATTTATATTTTTTTGATTATTTTAGGCTAAATATTTTGGAAAATCATGTCTGATACCCCGGTAAAAATGGAAATAATAGGGCGATTAAATCGCAATTTAGCTTTATTACAGCCAGGAGCTACAGTGACGTTGGATATGTCTACACCTGCTGGTCAGCGGGGTAAGTTCCGTTCATTTTTTATTGGTTATATGCCAAAAAATTACGTTTTAGTACAATATCCTGATAGTTCAAAATTAGGTAATTTTTCCCAATACATTGCTCAGGGCATGGGCGTAACTGTCCGCGGACTTATTGAAGGTCATGAAGGTGCCGTCGTCGCTTTTGTTTCTAACATTAAACAAACCATTCAAATACCTTCACGTATTATTGTGCTGGAATTTCCGCGCGAGGTTAGTTTACAAAACTTACGCTCTTCCGTACGAATTGAAACTTACATTAAAGCAAAAGTTAAAGTTAAAGATGAATACTGGGGCTCAGTGATATCAGATATTTCAGTTACAGGTTGCCAGCTTATGATTAATAATGGCGAAAAATTAACCTTGAGCGATGACAAACCGATAGAAATTATCATTGAAGACTTCCAAGGCTTGAAAAACCTTAAGCTAGAAGCTGAAATCTGTAACAGCAAAGTGCAAAGTGATGGCATTATGTTAGGGGTTAAATTTGATGACTCAAGTAAATTAGAAGTTACCAAGCTCTTACAACAAGCGGTTATTTCACCGCATTAATTTTCTCGATTGCGATAATACGAGCGGCTATTATTCCGTCTGAAACTTCTAGTTTTATATTATCTTCGACACTAATATCTTTAATACTTTTGATTAGTTTTTGCTGTTCATCACGTGCAATGCTATAGCCTCGGGCGATAGTGGCTAGTGGGCTGACGATATGTAGTTGTTCGCATTGATGAGAGAAGCTTTCTTGTTTGGCGATTAATAATCGTTGTTGCGCGCCGATAAGCTGACTCTTAAGCTGAGTCAGTTGCTGTTGATGCTGCTTTATTGTCTGTGTTGGTGCGGCATTGAGAAGTCGCTGTTCAAGATATTTAGGCTTTTGTTTAAGCTGATTAAACCCTCGAGAAATTAAGCTTTGTAAGCGCATGGTCAGCTGATCAGATTTTTGTTGTTTATTTTGTAACTGTTGTTCAGGATGTACTTGGCTTAATCTATGACCTAAGGTATTTGATAGGTGACTTGAGCGTTTTAATTGCTGTTTTAGAGCAAACTGTCCGCGCTTGAGTAATTCAACTACTTTATTAATACGCTCATCGATATCAGCAGAAACTATTTCTGCGGCGGCTGAGGGGGTAGGGGCTCTTAAATCGGCGACATAATCAGATAGTGTCGTATCAATCTCATGGCCTACGGCACTAATGGTTGGTATTGTCGACTGGAAAATAGCACGAGCAACCATCTCTTCATTAAAAGCCCATAAATCTTCTAGCGAACCACCGCCACGCCCGACTAATAGCACATCAACTTCATTGCGTTGGTTGGCGATAGTAATGGCCTGAGCTATATCGTATTTAGCTTGTTCACCTTGTACCAATGCTGGGTAGATAATGACTTTTAATAATGGGTTTCTTCTTTTTAGTACTGTGATGATGTCTTTTACCGCAGCACCGGTAGGAGAAGTTACAATACCTACGGTTTGAATGAGCTTAGGAATTGCCTGCTTATGATGTAATTCAAATAAGCCTTCTCCATGCAGTTTATCTTTTAATAATTGATACTGCTGACGTAATAGTCCTTCACCAGCAGGTTCCATTTGCTCAATAATGAGCTGAAAGTCACCTCGTGGTTCATAAAGTGATACTTTAGCGCGTACTAATACTTGTTGGCCATTTTGTGGGGCTATTCTAACGCGGCGATTATTACCTTTAAACATCGCACAGCGAACTTGTGACTTTTGATCTTTTAGTGATAAATACCAATGTCCGGAGCTGGCAGCAATAAAATTAGATATTTCGCCACATAACCAGACGGTATTTAACTCACTTTCTAAGATAAAACGTACTTTTTTCGTTAGTTCACTTACTTGTAGAATATGCTGTTGAGCCATAAATGTGTTACTTTTTTTATTGTTAAGGCGTAATAATGGAATAGTTACGCGCTATTATATATTTGTTTCGGTGATCATCGACAGTTTATTTTCGTTTTATTGCATTTATAAGTTTACCTTCGCAGGGAAAGCGGTTAAAATTCTGCCGCAATATTTCCTCCCTAACCACTCATTTTAGAGAGATGTTGCGATGTTAAGAATTGCCCAAGAAGCGTTAACCTTTGACGATGTTTTACTAGTACCAGCCCATTCTACGGTACTGCCTCATACTGCCGACTTAAAAACAAAATTAACTCGAAAGATCAATTTAAATGTTCCTATGATTTCTGCGTCGATGGACACAGTAACAGAAGCACGTTTAGCCATTACTTTAGCGCAAGAGGGCGGTTTAGGTTTTATTCATAAAAACATGACTATTGCTGAACAAGCCAAAAATGTTTCTAAAGTTAAGAAATTTGAAAGTGGTATTGTTTCCGACCCCGTAACCGTCAACCCGAGTGCAAGTATTTTAGATACCATGCGCTTAGCGGATGAACTGGGTTTTTCTGGTTTTCCTGTTGTTGATGAAGGAAATAAGCTCGTCGGTATTATTACCGGTCGTGATTTACGCTTTGAAACCGATTTAACTAAACCTGTTTCGGCCTTAATGACCAAAAAAGATAAATTAGTTACCGTTAAAGAAGGCGCATCACGTGCTGAGATTTTAGGCTTGATGCACGAACATCGCATTGAAAAAATCCTGATGATTGATAACGCTTTTACCTTAAAAGGCTTAATTACCGTTAAAGATTATCAAAAAGCTGAAAGCAAGCCTAACGCCTGTAAAGACGAATTAGGTCGCTTACGTGTTGGTGCTGCTGTTGGTGTTGGTGCAGGTACAGATGAACGTATCGACGCACTCGTTGCCGCTGGTGTTGATGTATTATTGATTGATACTTCTCATGGTCATTCACAAGGTGTTATTGACCGTGTTGCTGAAACTCGCAATAAATACCCAGACTTACAAATTATTGCCGGTAACGTTGCTACGGGCGCCGGTGCTAAAGCATTAGCTGATGTTGGCGTTGATGCAGTAAAAGTAGGTATCGGCCCAGGTTCAATTTGTACTACTCGTATCGTTACCGGTGTTGGAGTACCACAACTAACGGCTATTTCGAATGCTGTTGAAGCCTTAAAAGGCACGGGTATTCCGGTTATTGCTGATGGTGGTATTCGTTTTTCTGGTGATATCGCTAAAGCACTAGTTGCTGGCGCACATTGTGTCATGGTTGGTAGCATGTTTGCCGGTACAGAAGAAGCACCGGGTGAAGTTGAACTGTATCAAGGTCGTTATTACAAATCTTATCGTGGTATGGGTTCACTTGGCGCTATGAGCCAAAAAGAAGGCTCAAGCGATCGTTACTTCCAAAAATCTGATGGCGAAGCTGATAAGTTAGTGCCTGAAGGTATTGAAGGCCGTGTTGCTTATAAAGGCCCTGTTGCCGCTATTATTCATCAGCAGATGGGCGGTTTGCGTTCATCAATGGGTTTAACTGGCTCTGCAACAATTGAAATCATGCGTACTAAACCTGAGTTTATGAAGATCACTTCTGCGGGCATGGGCGAGTCACATGTACATGACGTTACCATCACCAAAGAAGCCCCTAATTATCGTATGGGCTAGAAGAATATTTTATTACTTGGCTATTTAACGTAATAGCGGCATCAGAAGTGCTCATTGACTAGCGTCAACTCCGCGCTAGAGCCTTGACTTGAGCTAAAATATTCACAACGTAGTATCGCTAGAAACAATATTAATCTTTAACAAAACTTAATATTGTCAAAGATGAAAAATTCAAACGCCCTGTACTGGTATTAAGTTCAGGGTGTTGTTATTTATAAACAATACCTTTGTTGGTAAAAAGTAGGAAAACAACCATGAGTAAAGACATTCATGATCACCGAATACTGATATTAGATTTTGGTTCACAATACACTCAATTGATCGCTCGTCGTGTGCGTGAAATAGGCGTTTATTGTGAATTATGGGCGTGGGATGTAACGCAAGAACAAATTGAAGCTTTTAACCCGACAGGTATTATTTTAGCTGGCGGACCTGAGTCAGTTACCGAGCTTAACTCTCCACGTGCACCTGAATATGTTTTCAATGCCGGTGTACCGGTTTTAGGTATTTGTTACGGCATGCAAACTATGGCTGAGCAATTAGGTGGTGGTGTTCAAGGCTCTGAACATAAAGAGTTTGGCTATGCCGCTGTTGAAGTTATCGCTAAGTCGGCACTTTTTAATGCTATTGAAGACAACGTTAGTGCTAACGGTAATGCTTTATTAGATGTTTGGATGAGTCACGGCGATAAAGTTTCAGCGATCCCTGAAGGTTTTGTGACGGTTGCACAAACACCGAGTTGTAAATATGCCGCTATGGTGAATGAAGAAAAGCAATTTTATGGCGTTCAGTTTCATCCTGAAGTTACTCACACTAAGCAAGGTTTGCGTATTTTAGAGCACTTTGTTGTTGATATTTGTCAATGTGAAAAATTGTGGACCCCAGCGTCAATTATTGAAGACGCAATTGAAAAAATGAAAGCACAAGTGGGTGATGACGAAGTCGTGCTTGGCTTATCGGGTGGTGTTGATTCATCTGTAGTTGCTATGCTTTTACATCGCGCTATCGGTGATAAATTAACTTGTGTTTTTGTCGATAACGGCTTATTACGTTTGAATGAAGGTCAGCAAGTGATGGATATGTTTGGTGACCATTTTGGTCTGAATATTATTCATGTTAATGCTGAAAATCGTTTCTTAGACCGTTTAGCAGATGAGAATGATCCTGAGAAAAAACGCAAAATTATTGGTAATGTTTTTGTTGAAATCTTTGATGAAGAAGCCAGCAAATTAGCCAATGCAAAATGGTTAGCACAAGGCACTATCTATCCTGATGTCATTGAATCAGCAGCATCCGCTACTGGTAAAGCCCATGTGATTAAATCTCATCACAATGTGGGTGGCCTACCTGAAGATATGGAGCTGGGCCTAGTTGAGCCATTACGTGAGCTATTCAAAGATGAAGTACGTAAAATAGGCTTAGAGCTTGGCTTACCTTACGACATGCTTTATCGTCATCCGTTCCCAGGGCCTGGCTTAGGTGTACGAATTCTTGGTGAAGTGAAAAAGGAATACGCTGACTTGTTACGTCGTGCTGATCATATTTTTATTGAAGAATTACACAAACACGACTTATATAAAAAAGTTAGTCAAGCGTTTACCGTGTTTTTACCGGTACGCTCTGTTGGCGTGATGGGTGATGCCCGTAAATATGACTGGGTTGTATCACTACGTTGTGTTGAAACGATTGATTTCATGACTGCCCGTTGGTCACACTTACCGTATGATTTCTTAGGTTTAGTGTCTAACCGAATTATTAACGAAATTGATGGTATTTCTCGGGTAGTTTACGATATTTCAGGGAAACCACCTGCGACTATCGAATGGGAGTAATCCTCCTTTAAGCGGGTTGTAATATTCAACTTATGCTTAGCGTTCAGTTAGTGCTTAATAAATATTATAAAACCTCAATGTTGCAAAACCTTGGGGTTTTCTTTTAAATGAGGATGAGATCATGACCATCGAAAGATTAGAAACCAAAACCCGCATGAGCCGGATAGTAAAGCACAATAACACAGTGTACTTGTGTGGACAGGTTTGTGCAGATGCTAGCCAAAGTATTACTGAGCAAACGCAAACTATGCTAGATAAGGTTGAAGCTTTATTGTTAGAGGCGGGTAGCTCAAAGAAGCATTTGTTATCAGCAACGATATATTTAAAAACTATGGCTGACTTTGCTGCGATGAATACTGTCTGGGATGCATGGGTACCCGAAGGGTTTGCGCCTGCTCGTGCTTGCGTGCAAGCTGCAATGGCAAGAGATGTACTGCTTGTTGAAATAAGTGTTGTCGCAGCGTTAATACAGTAAACTAGTTTGATACCGAATAAATAGGCTAAATATGTCGACGTTACAGCAATCATTAAAAACTACTTTTGGTTTTGACAACTTTAGAACAGGACAAGAGCAAACTGTTACTCAGTTACTTAATGGTGACTCTTCATTAGCAATATTCCCTACCGGCGCGGGGAAATCATTGTGTTATCAATTAGCCGCAATAAACTTACCGCATTTAACCTTAGTCGTTTCTCCGTTACTGGCTTTGATGAAAGATCAGTTGGCATTTTTACATACCAAAGGTATCCCTGCCGCTAGTATCGACTCAACATTATCATTTGAGCAAAGTCAGCAAATTACCCGAGATGTGCGCTCAGGGAAAATTAAGGTTTTAATGGTGTCAGTTGAGCGTTTCAAAAACGAACGTTTTCGTCAGTTTATTGAATCAATAGCCATCTCTATGCTGGTGGTAGATGAAGCGCATTGTATTTCTGAATGGGGCCACAATTTTCGACCTGATTATCTCAAGCTACCGCGTTATCGCCAAGAATTAAATATTCCTCTAGTACTGCTATTAACGGCAACGGCGACGAAAGAAGTTAAACAAGATATGGCCAATAAATTTGCGATATCTGAGCAGCACATTGTCCAAACTGGCTTTTATCGCAATAACCTCGATCTATCAGTTTTACCGGTTGATGAAAATCAAAAGCATCAAACCTTACTTAATGTTATACGCCAATATGACGGTAGCGGCATTGTTTATGTTACTTTGCAGCACAGTGCGGAAAAGGTGGCTGATTTTCTACAGCAGCAAGGACTGCAAGCACAGGCTTATCATGCAGGCTTTAAAGATGATGTTAGGCAGAGCGTTCAGCAAGACTTTATGCAAGGTAAAGTACGTATTGTGGTGGCAACGATTGCTTTTGGTATGGGCATCGACAAAGCTGATATTCGTTTTGTTATCCACTATGATTTGCCGAAATCAATCGAAAATTATAGCCAAGAAATTGGTCGTGCTGGCAGAGATAAACAAAACTCTGCCTGTTTTACTTTGGCGAACCTTGATGGCTTGCATACGGTAGAGAACTTTGTTTATGCGGATACTCCTGAACGTTCCAGTATTGATTATGTTTTGCAAAATATTCGTAGTGAAATGCAAAATGGTCAATGGGAATTACAAGTACTATCGTTGTCAAACGCTAGTAACATCAAACAGTTGCCATTAAAAACCTTACTTGTGCAACTAGAGTTACTTGGTGTTATTGATGCTAAATTTAGTTATTTTGCCGATTTTAAATTCAAGTTTGTCACGCCTAAAGAGCAAATTATTAATAGCTTTAATGCCGAACGAGCGGAGTTTTTAACGCAAGTTTTTAGTTGTGCAAAAATGAAAAAAATCTGGGGGGAGCCTGATTTTGAGTTAATGCATAACCGATATAATGCGCCGAGAAAAAGAATTGTCTCAGCACTTGAGTATTTAGCTGATCAACAGCATATTGTTTTGGAAACGAAAAAAGCCACAGAAGTGTTTAGTATTAATAGCATGGCTTTAGATAGTCGTGACTTAGTTGCACGGCTTTATCACTATTTTGTAGAAAAAGAACAGTCAGAAATTAAACGTATTAGTCGTTTAGTGCAATTTTTTCAAAGTGATCGTTGCTTAACCAAACAGTTGTCACATTACTTTGATGATAAGCTAGCACCTGAAAATTGTGGGCATTGCTCAGTTTGTCGCGGTCAGGTAGCGATACTACCGTATTCAAGCAATCAACAAAATGTTAGCAGTGAAATGATTGCATTGGCAATTACGCAATTACAGCAGCATTTTTCGACCTTAAAAAACACTAATACAGGATCACCTGAAGCCTTGTCTCTTGAGACCATTTGTCGATTTTTGTCCGGCATGAGTGTACCGTTATTTACTCGTGCTAAAGTACGCAAGTTGAGTTACTTTGGTGTTTGCCAACATATGCGTTATGCCGAGATTAAAGCACAAGTTGTGAACTACTTAGCGTAAATAAGCACATCAAAAAAGGCACTATTCAGTGCCTTTATGTTCAGGGCGAACGGTATGCCGTGATGCCATGGATGGCAAGGAATGACGATGTTCAGCGAGTGCTACAGACTTATGCCTGTTTTTAGATTAGTGGCTATGACCACAACCGCCTTCAGCGTGTACATGGCCATGAGCTAACTCTTCTTCAGTCGCGTCACGTACTGCTAATATTTCAACATCAAATTTTAAGTCGATACCTGCTAGAGGGTGATTACCATCAACAGTGATGTCGTCTTCAGTTACGTCAATAACAATAACGGTTTGTTCGCCTTCATCGGTAGTTGCACGCAGTTGGCTACCCACGGCTAAATCTTCAATACCGCCAAACATATCTTTAGGTACGGTTTGCACAAAGCCATCTTCACGTTGGCCGTAAGCGTTTTCAGCACTTACTTCAACTTCAAACTTATCTCCAGCTTGATGTTCTACTAAGGCTTCTTCTAAGCCAGGAATAAGGTAATGAGAGCCTTGAATTACTGATAAAGGGCTATGATCGTATGAACTATCAATTAAAGTATCTTCGTTATCAGATACGGCGTAATGTAGTACAACAACTTTGTCGTCGGTAATTTTCATATTATGTCCTAGTCAATGTCTGTGTTTAATTTATAAGGTAAGGCAAGTATGGCTAAAGTTGCATCTTGAGACTTAATGCGTAGCTCTGTGTTATCGTCGATATCATTGGCTAAAACACCTTGAATATAGTTGTGTTTATTATCTGCTTGATAAACAGCGAGTACATCACCAGCTTTACGCCAATTTTCGCCAAGTTTCTTTTCAATAATATCACCAATATTTGCAATCATATCTTTGCCTTCAAGGGCAAACAGTGCTCGTTTGTTTTTACCTAAATACTGCATACGGGCAACGGTTTCTTGCCCTAAGTAACAACCTTTAGTAAAACTAATGCCGTTGATTGCTTGTAGGTTTAGCATTTGTGGTACATATTCCGCAACATAGTGTGAAGAAAGTAATGGAAAACCTTGAGTAATTTCGAGTAAATCCCATACTGCATTGCTATATATTGGCAAGTTAAGCTGGGTAGAAATTGTTGCGATGGTTTCTGGGTTATCAATAATAAGGTAGCGACTGATATTACCAGCAAGGTAAACTAAGGTTGTATTATTAACTTGCACAACAGGAGTTAATGAGTCAGGTATTTGTTGAAATACTTCGGCTAATTTAGTTGCCGCTTGTTCACCGGCAACGGCTAAATAAGCGTTGTCACTATCTTGGTTTATTTCTACTTTAGCAAAAACGCCAAATTTTTTCAGTTCAGCTAATGATTGTGCAATTGAACTTTTTGGTTGTAAAAGCAGAAATTTGCTTTGATGTTCGAGTAAACGAAAAGCAGAAAATACTTTACCTTTAGCATTACAGTGCGCGCCATTAAGCAGCTTCTTTTCTGCCAAGTTGTCGACATCGCAAGTTACCTGACCTTGTAAGTACTTTACTTGTTCTTCACCTGAAAGGGTGATCGCAGCTAAATTATCAAGGTTAATGGCAAATGCTGCTGGCAATTCGCTATAACTAGGTAAACTATTATTTATCATGTTGGTCATCCGGCAATATTGCTGAAAAAAGGCTATTACCATCATAAATGAGGACATTTATTCAAATTACAAGCCAATATCTGGTTTTTTCTGCTACTTTACTAGATGAGTGTTGATTAATTTTATGATCAATTCGTGGCTATTTTTACTTCTGATTTGTTAGAATACGGCGAGATTTTACTAAATTAGGGTGATGTATGACATTAACGGATAATAAACCTCGACTTCGTTGGGCTTGTCGACGTGGAATGCTAGAGTTAGATGTGCTTTTTATGCCATTTGTTGAAGAGGCATATGATGATTTATCTATTGAAAATAAAGCTATTTTCGAACGTTTATTAGCATGTCAAGACCCTGAATTATTCGCATGGTTTATGGGACATGAAGCTTGTGAAGATAAAGACCTCAACGCCATGGTGCAGTTTATATTACAGCGAGTTAAAGTATAATATTAAAATATCGCCTTCTTTGCATAGGGCGATATTTAACTTACTATTCTATTTAGCATTTGCTTACCTTTTTTTAGCGATATTCATCGGATTTAAACTTTGGCTTTTTGCTATTATTGGGCTTTTCTTCTGTCTGATTATTTTTTTATATCGACAGCTGCCAAACTCACAAGCAAAGCAATACTTGACGTTACTAACATCAAGTAAGTACCAAACAGGAGATGATTTTGTGCTACTTCAAACTGGTGAGTGTCAATTTGTGGCTCAACAAACGGTGCAGTTATCGGCGAGTTCACAAATTAATTTGTGGGGATACTGGCTGGTTTTTACAGCTAATGATAGTGATTTATCTCAACGGTTTATTTTCAAAGATAGTTTGTCGGCTCAAGATCAAGCGCGCTTGGCGCGCACAATCATGCGTGCAAAGTACCTTAAGGGCTAAGAATGGTTATTTTAGCCTCGGTAAGTAGCTCGGGGTAATCAAGAGTGTAATGTAAACCACGACTTTCTTTACGAGCTAAGGCTGAGCGAATAATCAGTTCAGCAACTTGTACTAAGTTTCTTAATTCTAACAGGTTATTACTAACTCTAAAGTTACAGTAATATTCGTCAATTTCACTTTGTAATAATTCTACGCGATGTAAGGCTCTTTCTAGACGCTTTGTAGTTCTGACAATACCGACGAAATCCCACATAAATAACCGTAGTTCATGCCAATTATGTTGAATAACCACTTCTTCATCAGAATCAGTGACTCTACTTTCATCCCATAGGGGTAGCTTAATACAAGCTTGTTTCGTTGCTAGGCCTTTTTCGATATCAATGGCTGCCGCTCGCGCGTAAACCAAACATTCAAGCAACGAGTTACTTGCCATGCGATTAGCACCATGTAAGCCAGTATATGCAACTTCGCCTATGGCATATAAGTTATCAATATCGGTTTTACCTTGTTGGTTAATCATCACACCACCACAGGTATAGTGAGCTGCAGGTACAACCGGCATCGGTTGTTTGGTGATGTCGATACCAAGTGCCAGTGTTCTTTCGTAAATAGTCGGGAAGTGCTGTTTAATAAAGTCACTTGATTTATGGCTGATATCTAAATACATACAATCGGCGCCTAAGCGTTTCATTTCGAAATCGATTGCCCGCGCAACAATATCACGAGGAGCTAATTCAGCACGCTCATCAAAGCTCGGCATAAAGCGACTACCGTCAGGACGCAGTAATACCGCACCTTCGCCTCTTAAGGCTTCTGTCAATAAGAAAGTACCAGCGTCAGGGTGAAATAAGCAGGTAGGATGGAATTGATTAAACTCCATATTGGCAACACGACAACCGGCGCGCCATGCCATGGCAATACCATCACCGCTAGCCACATCGGGATTTGAAGTGTATTGATAAACTTTACTTGCGCCACCGGTTGCTAAAATTGTTTTTTGTGCAAAGACACTTTCGACGTGTTCGTCATTTCGGTTCCAGACATAAGCACCGATACATGCTCGTTCAGTAGTTGCTTGGTTTTCCTGATAAACCAGATCAATGGCGTTATAACGCTCAAAAATACGAATACGACGGTGGTTTTTGACCTGTGACACCAGTGTGGTTTGAATGGCTGCACCGGTAGCATCTGCGGAGTGTAGAATTCTACGATGGCTATGACCACCTTCTCTGGTTAAATGATAGCGAATATCACCATTTTTTGTCGGCACATCTTGATCAAAATTAACGCCTTTACCAATTAACCACTCTAAGCAACTTTTAGCATTCTCAGCCGTATATTGCACTGCAGCTTCATCACATAATCCGGCACCCGCGACTAAGGTGTCGGCTACATGTGAGGCAACGCTATCATTTTCATCAAATACAGCCGCAACGCCACCTTGCGCATAAAATGTTGAGCCATCGTTAATTTGGCCTTTACTGATGATAATAACATCGGCATTTTTTGCCAAATGCAGTGCAAGCGATAATCCAGCTGCGCCACTACCAATAATTAAAACGTCACAATTGTGTTGTTGATTCATATATTCTTGAAATTGAGGTACAATAGTTGATAACTCAATACTAACTTTTATTGCAGTTACAGAACAGCAGAAAACTATTTTTATAAATAAAATTTAATTTTTTTCAATATTTATCGAACTTTTTAACACAAGGCTAGTCCTACTTGTTGCGTTTGCCATGAGCCAGATGTAAACCAGATGTAGATAAGTTAAATAATGGTGAGTAGGAGATACGGCTCAAATGAGCGAACAGAACGTTGACCAAAAGTTGGTTGAGCGGGTACAACGTGGTGATAAAAACGCATTTAACCTGCTGGTAATTAAATACCAACATAAAGTAGCAAATTTGGTTTCACGCTATGTTAAAAACCATAGTGATGTACCCGATATAGTACAAGAAGCATTTATTAAAGCTTATCGAGCTTTACCAAACTTTCGAGGTGATAGTGCTTTTTATACCTGGTTATACCGCATAGCTGTTAATTGTGCGAAAAACCATTTAGTTGCTGGAGGGCGTAAGCCACCGGGTTCAGATATTGAAGTCGAAGATGCAGAAATGTATGACTCTGGTGATGCGTTGCGAGAAAATGCTTCACCAGAAAAATTATTGCTGACTAATGAAATTAAAGAGCTCGTATTTAAGACTATAGAGCAATTGCCAGAAGACTTACGTACGGCAATTAATCTACGAGAGTTAGAAGGCTTAAGTTACGAAGAAATTGCAACGGTTATGGACTGCCCTGTTGGGACCGTACGTTCGAGAATATTTAGGGCACGTGATGCCGTAGATAAAAAAATCAAACCATTGTTGCAGCAATAATATGAATAGCACTGCTTAATAAATAGTTTTTATTGGTCAGTCGTAATTAATGAAATGTTAGTTTTTAAGGTGTCATTATGAGTGAAAATAAGTTTGAGACAGTGTCGTCGGTTGTTGATAATTATCAGGCCAATGATGAATTATTTGAAGAATTGCTCAATGACTCTGACTTGTCGGCGACGTGGGGACGTTACCATTTAATGGGTGATGTAATGCGTGGTGAAAATTCTGATGTAATTAATTTAGATCTCTCATCGAAAATTGCTACTGCTATTGCAGATGAACCTACTATTTTAGCACCTCGTGTCACTAATAATTTTGCCCGTAAGCTAAAAGCGAAAGTGGTGCAGTTTGCAAAACCGTTTGGCCAAATGGCGATTGCGGCCTCTGCCGCAGGTTTGATGGTGATGGGCGTACAACAGAGTACGGTTGATAGCAATGATGTATTACCCATCAACCAAGTCGTTAAACCAATGCCTTTTGGTGGTATTGCAGAACCTGTAAGTTTAAACTTTGAACCGACTAGTCGTACTAGTGAAAAACAAGCATTTGTCGAGCAACAACGACGTTTTCAAGCACTATTATCTGATCATCAACAGCAAATAAAACTAAGCTCAGTTGATGTTAATAACACAGTTCAACAAGATAAGGCTGAAGATCCAGCTAAATGAAATTAATATCTAGTCTGTTGCTAATGGTTACCATTAGCACATCAGTAGCAGCTGCTGAAAATGAACCCGCTGAACCTTGGCTTGAACGTCTAGCCAATTCATTACAAACGCTTAATTTTAGCACGTCTTTTGTGGTTGTTAAAAACAATCAAGCTGAGCCTTACCATTGGTTTCATGGTGTTGATGAAAATGGTGATGAGTTAGAAATTTTATCTTTACTCAATGGCCCTCGCAGGGACGTATTACGTAAGAAAAATACCGTTAGTTATATCGAACCAGAGTTACCTCCTTATTCTGTTACCTCACAACAAATAACCGGTCCTATTCCGGCTATTTTACGTGGTGATGTTGGTGAGCTCGCTCAAACATATGACTTTATTTCCGTCGGCCGTAGCCGGGTATTAGGTCGGCCAGCACAACTGATTCGTATTGTCTCTAAAGACCCATACCGTTATGGACACTGGTTGTGGTTAGATCAAAAGACCGGCATGCTATTAAAGCTTGCCTTAGTTAATCGTACTGGACAATTACTTGAACAAATACAATTTACTCATCTGGATATAACAGCAGGATTGGGCGAAAGTTTAGTGCAATTACAGCAAACAATATTGCCAAAAACCATTGAAATTCCAGAGGGTTATCAAGAGCAAGAATTACAATGGCAAGTGAAATGGTTGCCAGAAGGTTTTCATCGCATTAATGCTAATCGCCATCGTATGTCAGCGACAAAGAAAGCCGTTGAATTTATGCTTTTTACTGATGGTTTAATAGATGTTTCAGTTTACGTAAACCCAAGTGAAGGCAGTCAACGAGCGACTGACTATGTGATGGATGGTGCGACAGTTGTTTTGAATCAAGTTATTAATGGCTTTGAAGTCAGTGTTGTTGGTAAAATTCCAGCGAAAACGGCCAAAGCTATTGCCGACTCAGTTGTGCTTACACCACAGGTTGCACCATGATCGAAGAACAAGCTACTGTTGTGGCGATTAATGATAATAAGGTTACGGTTACTAGCGATATTAAATCTGCTTGTAGTGGTTGTCAGCAAGTTGATAATTGTGGCAGTGGTCAAGTGGCAAAAGCATTTCCACAAAAAAAACTCTCGATGAATTTAATTTCAACACTGCCGTTGCAATTAGGTGACAAAGTTATTATTGGCTTAAATGAGTCAGCTTTATTATCATCGGCACTGCAAGTATATTTATGGCCATTATTTGGGCTAATTATCGCTGCATGGTGCGGTCAGTATTTGATCAATATAAATTATTTAGCCCATGAAGCTTTTGCTATTTTATTCGCTATAGTGGGTGGTGTTGTTGGTTTTCTGCTGGCTAAAAAACAACAAAATAAATCAGAAAACTGTACAAAGTTAGCACCTAAAATTCTGCGTGTTGATGAACAAAAAATTAGCGTTGTTAATATTAACTAATGTTAGCAAGCTTGATTTCGACTCTTAGCTTGCTCTTCTCGTTTATACCTTTCTTAAAAAAGCCACAATTAACATATATTACTATTATTTAAACTAAGGCTGATAGCTACTTTCAATGATATTGTTGCTAGTCTTAACTAAAGCAGAGTAGCGTCAGTTAGCTTTTAACAATAATTTTATTTTTACTCGTTAGTATAAAAAATGAAATTTACTTCAATGTAGCTTGGTCTTAACTATCATCATATTTATTACGGCAAAAGTAACAGTTTTTTATGGATAGATTGAAAATCAATTCTCTTTCTTATGGCAAATACCGTTCAATCACTATTGGCATTTATCTTATTTTTTACGGACAAGTTGTCAGTGCAGAAGAAACGGATGTTGAGGTGATTGAGGTTTCAGGTCAACGTATTATCAATCATGGTTTTTCTCCAAAAAATACTGCGATCAATGGGCCATTTGGCGATGATTTAGGCTTAGCCGATATCGCGCGTTCAATGACGCCGATCACTAGCGAAATGATGGAGCAGTTAAACATAACTGACTTACAAGACATTTTAGCGGTTACGCCAAGTAGTTATGCAGCCAGCGGCTTTGGCGCGCCAAGCTTACCTACTTTGCGTGGTCAATTAGGTGAACTTTTTCAAGACGGTATGCGCCGTCAAGCTGGTAATAACGGTTTTGGTGTACCGCTATCATTTAACTCAGTAGCTCAACTTGACGTGATCAAAGGTGCGCCACCGGTATTGTTTGGTAGTAGCCAACGCAATGGTGGCTTTGTAAATCTACAATCTAAACGCGCATCAACTGACAAAAGCTTAGCGAAAGTAAAACTTACCGCTGGTCGTTGGGACCAATACAGTGCACAACTTGATATTGCTGCCCCGATTGTTGAAGGTGAAAGTGGCTTTAGAATTAGCGCTGAACATGTTGATAATGGCAGTTTTTATGATTATTCAAGTTTTAAAAGTGACAGCTTTTATGCCGCATTTCGCTTATTACCCGACAGCCAAAGTACATGGGATATCAACTTTGAAGTATACCAAGTTGAATTTACTGACAATGCGGGGATTAATAGACCAACACAAGCATTAATTGACCACGGACTTTATATTACAGGCCAAGGTGTACAACCTAATGGTAGTACTGTACCTGGCGTTGGTGCTGTAATATCACCGACAGGGCAAGTAAAAATTGCTCGTAGTACGGTATTAACCGATCCTGATAATGAAAACGAAGCGAAGACCTTCTTACTTCACAGTATATATACCCGTGAATTAACAGACCAAATACGTTTAAAAAACACCAGCTATTATCAACATTTAACGCGTGATGAAATTGCGCAAAATAGCTTTGTAGAAATTATAGATGGTGCTGATACCGCGCAAAACCGTCTTGAACTCATTAATGACTGGAATAACCAACAGCAAACCACGTTAGCTTTTGACGTGCGTTACAATAAAGTACGCGGTTATAGCCAATTCACCACTGAAGCTGATGATCCTATTGATTTAATCGGTTCACTTGAAAACCGTCGTATCCCATTGACCGCTGAACAGCAATCTAGACTAGTAGAACTTCGTCCTGGCTTATTTGTCTCACCGGGTGGTCAGTATGATATTAATAATGACAACGCCGGCGATTTTTCGTTATCAGATACCACTGACTCAACTAGCTGGCAAACCGGTTTTGCCATTCAGCAAGATAGCCAGTGGAGCGAGCGCTTACGGACAAACTTTGGTTACCGTATTGATTTTTATGATGTTGAAGCCCGCGATCCTATTGCTCCTAACGGACAAATAGCGGCACGAGATAGCATCAATGAAACCTTGCATTCTGGCCAAGCGAGCATTAATTACAAGCTAAATGCTGACTTAACCGTTTATGCAGCAACAAGTTACAACGAAGCAACTTCAAATAGTATGGCCGGTGGCACGTCACTTGGCGCTGATAACTTAATTAGTGAGCAAAACTTTGCCACTGAAAACACACTAAATGAGGTTGGCATTAAATACATTCCAAATGACAGCGCTTGGTACATTGATGGTTCAGTGTTCAATCAACGCCGTAGTTTACGTAATCGCGATGGCAGCAATACCGGTATAAAAACCAAAGGTGTTGAACTGCAAGTGTTTTATGACGCTGCACCTTATTGGTTTAACATAGGATATAGCTACCTTGATGCTCGCTACGATAACTCTTCGAGCAGTCAAAACTCCGGCCAAATTGCTGATGCGTTTGATAACTCTCGCCCTGATATTATTCAAGGTTCTAGCGTAGGTGCACCAAACTTTACCGCCTTTGCTCCGTCTGATCGACGAGTACAAGGCATTCCTGAGCAAACATTAAGTGTTAACGGCGGTATTTACCTTACGGAATCATGGCAAGCTGGTTTTGCCGCTTTATATACTTCAAGTTATCCACTGGATTTTTTAGCCACGGTCAATATACGTGATCAATACACACTAGGTATTAATACGAGTTACCGTATTAATGAACAAACTAAATTACGTTTCGATATTGCTAATGTCACTAACCAGAAAAATTGGCGCCCGGTATTTGAAGGCGGATATTTCGGCTCTACCTTAGTTTTTCCTGAACTACCTGTTCATGCCAAACTTACTTTAACACACAGTTTCTAAGGACAATTTTCATGTTTAAGAAAATACTATTATTAGTTATTGCCATCATGCTTGTGGCTTTGTTTTTTCATTATGATCTTAATCAATTACTGACATTAGAGGGATTGAAAGGCTCAATGGATCAGTTCGGCCAGTGGCGCGAACAATCACCATTATTAGTTGTTGGTGGCTTTTTTGCCCTTTATGTTTTAGTCGCGGCACTGTCATTACCTGGTGCCGCTATTTTAACCTTAGCTGCAGGCGCTTTATTTGGCTTAGTGGAAGGCTTTGTCGTGGTATCGTTCGCTTCAAGCCTTGGCGCGCTATTAGCCTTTTTAGTCTCGCGTTACTTATTACGCGATAGCATTAAAAGCAAATTCCCTGAGCGCTTAAAAGCCATTGATGAAGGCGTGCAAAAAGAAGGCGCTTTCTACCTATTTACTTTACGTTTAGTGCCTGTTTTTCCGTTCTTTTTAGTTAACTTACTGATGGGCGTTACTGGCATAAAAGCTTGGACGTTTTACTGGGTTAGTCAAATAGGTATGCTCGCTGGTACGGTGGTATATGTGAACGCGGGTACACAGTTAGCAGAAATAAACAGCTTATCTGGCATATTGTCAGCTAAACTCATTTTCTCTTTTGTGTTACTTGGGCTATTACCCCTTATTGGTAAAGCGATTGTTAACAAAATTAAACAACGTAAAGTTTATAAAAAATGGCAAAAACCAAAAAGCTTTGACCGTAACCTATTGGTGATTGGTGCGGGTGCTGGTGGTTTGGTAACAAGCTATATCGCTGCGGCCGTTAAAGCAAAAGTAACGCTAATTGAAGCCGGCGAAATGGGCGGAGACTGTTTAAATTATGGTTGTGTACCGAGTAAGGCAATCATTAAAAGTGCAAAAATAGTCGACCAAATTACCCATGGCGAACACTATGGTTTAGAGAACGCTACGCCACAGTTTTCTTTTAAGAAAGTGATGGCACGTGTACATCAAGTGATTGCCGATATTGCACCACACGACAGTGTTGAACGTTACACAGACTTAGGTGTAGAAGTGATCAAAGGCTACGGAAAATTAATTAATCCGTGGACGGTAGAAATTAAGCTTAACGATGGCACCATGCAAACATTAACCGCTCGCAGTATTGTTATTGCCACCGGTGCTCGTCCATTTGTGCCACCATTACCAGGTATTGAAACTAGTGGTTATGTGACTAGTGACACTTTATGGACAGAATTTGCCAAACTTGATACTGCACCGAAAAAACTAGTGGTCTTAGGCGGCGGTCCTATTGGTAGTGAACTTGCGCAAAGTTTCGCTCGTTTGGGCTCACAAGTAATACAAATTGAAATGGCTGAGCGCATCATGATCAGAGAAGACCTTGAAGTCTCTGAATTTGCTAGCCAATCATTACAAAAAAGTGGCGTGAATATTTTAACTTCGCACCAAGCTTTGCGTTGTGAACAACGTGACGGTAAAAAATTCATCATGGTGAAAAACCTTAAGCACGAACAAGGTTCAGATCAAGAAGAAGAAATGGCCATTGAATACGACCAGTTACTATGTGCTGTTGGCCGCTCTGCGCGCTTGAAAGGCTACGGTCTTGAAGAGCTAGGAATAGAAACTAACCGTACTATTCAAACCAATGAATATTTAGAAACCTTATACCCGAACATCTTTGCCGCAGGTGACATTGTTGGTCCTTACCAATTTACCCATGTTGCCGCTCATCAAGGTTGGTACGCTGCAGTTAATGCTTTATTTGGCACCTTTAAGAAGTTTAAGGTCGATTACCGTGTTATTCCATGGGCAACCTTTATTGACCCAGAAGTTGCACGTGTAGGCATTAACGAACAAGAAGCCATTGAACAAGGTATCGATTATGAAATTACCCGTTTTGACTTTGAAGAGTTGGACCGAGCAATTACCGATAGTGCGGCCAATGGTTTTATTAAAGTGATCACACCTAAAGGTAAAGATAAAATACTTGGCGTTACTATTGTCTCTGAACATGCCGGTGATTTAATTGCTGAATTCGTATTAGCCATGAAGCATGGTTTAGGCTTAAATAAAATTTTAGGCACGATTCACAGCTACCCAACGTGGGCTGAAGGCAATAAATACGCCGCAGGTGAATGGAAGCGTAATCATGCACCAGAAACCGTTTTAAGCTGGTTAGAGAAGTTCCACACGTGGAGAAGAGGTTAATAGCCATGAAGAGTTTAATAGCGAAGGTTAACTTAAACAAAGCACGGTCAACAGCAATACTAGCAATGACAAGGGCTAAATCTTTATCATTAGCTGTGTTGTTGCTGCTGAGCACCGTTTTTAGCGCCGTTACAACGGCGCAAGAAGCCTTGCATCAACCATGGCAGGCTTTATTAACTCAACACGTTTTGCCAATTAATGACGGTCATTCAAGCCAAGTAAATTATGCCGGCATGAAAACAGATCATGCAAAGCTAACGGCTTATTTAACAGCGCTTGGTAATATTGATAAGCAGACATTTCAGCAATGGCCTGCACCTCAGCAATTGTCGTTTTTGATCAACGCTTACAATGCATGGACAGTTGAGCTTATTTTAACGGCTTACCCTGATATTAAGTCGATAAAAGATCTGGGTAGTTTTTTTAGTTCGCCATGGAGTAAGAAGTTTATTGTGTTACTTGGTGAAACACGCAGCTTAGATAATATTGAGCATGAGTTAATTCGTGGTGATAATAAATATGCTGACCCACGTATTCATTTTGCCGTTAACTGCGCCAGCATTGGCTGTCCTGCTTTGCGTGAAGAAGCGTATAGCGCTGACGAACTAGAGCAACAGCTGACTGAGCAAACGACACGCTTTTTAAGCGACAAAAGCCGGAATCGTTTTAATGAAGATACAATGGAGCTTTCCGCTATTTTTAAGTGGTATGGCGATGACTTCAGACAAGGCTTTCGTGGTAGTAACTCTTTACCTGCTTTTGTATTGCTCTACGGTGAAGCATTGAACTTAACACCAGCGCAACAAGCACGATTAACGTCAGAAGATATCGATACCAATTTCTTGAATTATGATTGGGCGTTAAATGCCGTTAGGTAAAGCGCCGCATTTTTCTAATCGATGTTTGAGTCGCCAAAAGAGTCGTTTTTCGACGTCTTTGGCGACTCGCCTTTTTCAGCGTTGTTCATATCAAAGCATCATTGGCTTAACCCTTCAATCTATCGATAAGCTTATGCCAAAAACAAAAAAAACTCATGATTTAAAAGCACTTTTGGCTAACTTATTTCTGCCGACATTAAAACTTTCCACACGGCTTAGTCTGTGCTTTGCCTTAATGTTTATTACCTTGTTGTCGACAGCATCATTAAGCTACGCCAACAACTCGCTTAAGAGCGTTTCTACAACAGATGTTAGCATTAGCACTGAAAATAAAGCAGAAGCTACAGCGGATAAAAACAAAGCACAATATATTGTGGCTGAAGTAACTAGTGCTAATAATTCTCTGACACAAAAAGAGTGGCACTCGCTCGAAAAGCTAGCAAAAAACAAGGCCGTTTACTTTCACGCTTGGGGCGGTGATCCACAAATAAATAGCTACATTCAATGGCTTGCTAAACGAGTAAAGCAAGAATATAACATTCAATTACAACATGTAAAACTCACCGACACCAGTGAAGCCGTTAGTCGTGTTTTAGCAGAAAAATCTGCCGACAATCATCAGCAAGGACAAGTCGATTTAGTCTGGATCAACGGCGAAAACTTTGCATCTATGGCAAAGTATCAACTATTAGCGCAAGGTTGGGTTGCACAATTGCCTAATTTCTCGTTAACAAACCCAAGTGAGAATGAGGCAATGACCCGTGATTTTGGTTTGCCGACTCAAGGTATGGAAGCACCTTGGGGACAAGCATCGTTAACCTTTTATTATACGCCAGTCATTGCACGCAATCAGAGTAGTGCAACAGATAAGAGTAGCAATGCCGAAAACTTAGCAACCCCAACCGTTTCTTATCAAAACAGTATTCGTCACGCGCCTAAAAATATTAAACAGTTGCTCACTTGGACAAAGAAAAACCCAGGGCGTTTTACTTACCCAAAACCACCAGATTTCTTATCACTGAGTTTTTTAAAGTATGCGTTGATCACATTAAACCAAGATAAAAGTGAACAAGTGAAATCGACTTTATATCAAGCAGTAACGCCGCAAAGCCAAGATGATTTATTACCTGCTCTCTGGTCATTTTTAGATGAATTACATCCAAATTTATGGCATCAAGGACAATATTTTGCGGCCAGTGGCACGGCATTACAAAGGCTAGTTGGTGACGGTGAGATAAATCTCGGTTTTACTTTTGCTGCTGCGCAAATCCCTGCATCAGTTGATCGCTATAACTTACCTGAAAATACCCGCAGCTTTGTTATGGAAGATGGTAGCTTAAGTAATATCCATTTTGTCGCTATTCCCTATAACGCGAGTAATAGCCATGCTGCGAAAGTCGTGGCCAATTTTATGCTCAGTGTTGAGGCACAAGCTAAAAAGCAACAAGCGACAATGTGGGGCGACAGCACGGTATTGGATGTATCACAATTAAGTCCACAACAACAATTAATGTTTCGCACTGATCAACAACATCCGAGTGCACTGCCTGTCAGCAGCAAAATCATCGCGTTAAGTGAGCCACATCCTAGTTGGTCAAAGCTCATAAGCCGTGAATGGCTAAAACGTTATGGGGCGCAATAACGCATGAATAAACCATTAACCAGCAACACGAAAATGCACGACAGGCTTTTTAATGCCATCGTAAGCTTCAGTCCCAAATTATTGGTCGCTATATTAGTGTTGCCAGTACTAGGCGGCTTGCTTGGTGTGATTTTACCGGCATTTGGTTGGTTACCAGCATTAGATAAAACTCAATTTGGCGTACAAGGCTTTCAGCAATTAATGCAATCACCGGGCATAACACAAATGATAGGCTTGAGTTTTTTCAGTAGCCTTATCAGTGGCTTGCTTGCTTTTACTATCACACTGTTATTGTTAGCGAATTACTTTGATAGCCCTTGGTTAGCACGCATTCAGCGTTTGTTAGGACCTATTTTAGTTATTCCTCATGCGGCAGCAGCCATTGCGATTGCCTTTTTGATCACGCCATCTGGCATGATCGCCCGCTTATTTTCACCTTGGTTAAGTGGCTGGCAAAGCCCCATTGATTGGTTATTGCCTCACGACCCCTACGGTATCAGTATTATCATGGGCTTAACGTTAAAAGAGTTACCCTTTTTATTACTAATGACCTTAAGTGCGATTGCTCAGCCAGATCTCAATATCAAACTACGCGCACAATACCGTCTTGCGCTTAGCTTAGGTTACTATCCCATGACTGCATTTTTCAAAGCGGTATTTCCGAACATTTATCCGTTAATGCGTTTGCCCCTATTAGCCATACTCGCCTACGGCAGTGCCAGTGTAGAAATGCCTTTAATACTTGGTCCTAATACGCCGCCAACTTTAGCGGTAGCAATTATGAATTGGTTTCATGATGTTGATTTAAGCTTGCGTATCAAAGCATCTGCTGGTGCCTTATTACAATTGCTGGTGACCGTGTCTGTGCTGATCACTTGGTGGTTATTAGAAAGGTTAACACTTGCGATAAGCTGTAAAAGCTTAAGTAATGGCCAGCGCAGCTATGGTGATGCCTTATGGGCTAAAATCATCAATGTTTTTACTGTTTTGCTGATCAGCTCGATTGCTTTAGCATTACTTGGTTTGGTATTTTGGTCATTTGCTGGCTACTGGCAGTTCCCCTTAGCCTTACCTGAACAATGGGTATTGTTACATTGGCAATCAGCCTTGTTGCAAGTACAAACGCCAATGATAAATTCACTGTCTATAGGTTTAGTCGCCACAAGCATAGCTGTTATTTTAACCTTGCTGAGCCTAGAATATGAAAAACAAAACGGCATTCAACTTTCACGCTTTAGCAGTTTAATTATATATCTGCCGCTAATGATCCCCAGTATTGCTTTTCTATTTGGCTTAGTTTGGCTACAAGAAACCTTGCACAGCAAAACCACTTTCATTAATGTGGCTTTAGCACATTTATTGTTTGTTTTACCTTACGTATTTTTGTCTTTGGCTACCAGTTATCGTCGACTTGATCCACGCTACGCACAAGTAGCCGCAAGTTTAGGTGCCTCACCAGTTAAAATATTTTTACAGGTGAGTTTACCGCAATTGTTAATGCCAATTTTAATGGCGAGCGCCTTAGGGCTGGCCATTAGTTTTAGCCAATATTTACCTACATTGTTAGTTGGTGGAGGCCGAATTAATACCGTGACCACAGAAGCCGTTAGCTTAGCCAATGGCGACAGTCGCCGGACAAGTGCGGTTTATGCACTAATACAAATGTTATTACCCGCAATAGCTTTTTCTATTATTTGGTTAGTATCGACACGGCAAAAAAGACAAAAAGCGCAGGCAAATCGCGATAATAAAACAGCAAGATATATCAGCAAGGCTAACCTATGAGCAATTCTTTTGAGACCAACAGTCTCCAGTTAGAAAACCTAACCATAATGCGCGATAAAGCCGCGTTATTATCACTAAATGAAACGATAAAAGGTGGGGAAGTATTAACCATCATGGGTCCTTCTGGTAGCGGAAAATCAACATTGCTCAATTGGCTTACCGGTATGCTACCGAAAGGTTTTCAAGCTGAGGGCAGTGTTCATCTCAATGGCCGTGATATAACACAAGTGGCGAGTTACCAGCGCCACATCGGTTTATTGTATCAAGACGCTTTATTGTTTCCGCACTTGTCAGTAGCCGAGAATATTGCTTTTGCGATGCCCAAAGGTGATAAAAAAGCACGTGCGCTAAAAATTAGTTTTGCACTGGCTGAAGTTGGTTTAGCCGGTTTAGACAACCGTCAACCTGACAGTTTATCTGGTGGACAACAAGCACGTGTCGCACTATTACGGGTATTACTTAGTGAGCCTAAGGCGATACTATTGGACGAACCCTTTAGTAAATTAGATAGCCAATTACGCCAAGAAACTCGTCAGTTAGTATTTGAGCAAATCAAACAATACCAATTACCTGCTATTATGGTGACCCATGATGAATCAGACGCTATAGCGGCTAATGGTAAAGTTATTCATTTGTCGGCAACTTAATGACAGCATGAACGTAGCTCAGGTTTTAGTTTTAGTCCTAGATTTAAATTTAAACACAATAGAAGCACAACATAAGTAAGAAGAAGATCTATGCTAGATAAATATATCACTCCCGTTATAAGACCCTTATTACAACCTATCGTGAGTTTATTAGATAAACGCCAAGTAACTGCAGATCAACTAACGGTATTTGGCTTTATCATTGGCATGTTAGCGGTGCCTTTATTGGCTTTAAATCTATGGTATTTCGCCTTAACCGCTATTGTTTTAAACCGCATACTCGATGGTTTAGACGGCGCGCTAGCTCGCCATCAAAACAACAGTACCAGTGCCGGTGGCTTTTTAGATATTTGCCTAGATTTTTTATTCTACGCTGCCATCCCATTAGGTTTTGCTTTGGCGAACCCTGAGCAAAATGCTTTAGCTGCTGCCGTATTATTAGCGGTATTTATTGGCACAGGTTCAAGCTTTTTAGCGTTTGCAATTCCGGCAGAAAAATTCAATTTAGACAAACCACAATTCGCTTACAAAAGTTTTTACTATTTAAACGGCTTGACCGAAGGCACCGAAACCATTCTTATCTTTGTCGCCTTTTGTTTATGGCCGCAGTATTTTTCTGAACTCGCTTATGCTTTTGCTTTCTTTGCTGGCATCACTATTGTTACACGAGTTTATGGCGGCTATCACACGCTAAAAGCGCACAATCTAGACCAAGCCGACGTTGCCAGCCCAAGTACTGACACAGAAATATCTGGAGCAGATAAATAAATGACCGATGCCAGTTTTCGTCTCAGTATATTCTTCACTATTTTATTAGTCATGCTCGTGCTGGAAAGCTGTTTTCCAGCGCGAAAAAGTAAACTAACGAAACCTGTACGTTGGTTAGGCAATTTTTCGCTATTAATTTTATCGTCTATCGTCGCCCGATTATTAATTCCTATTGGCGTTGCCGGTATCGCCTTATATGCCTCGACAGAGGGCATAGGCCTTTTTAATATCATTAACTTACCGACCTGGCTCAGTATTACGTTCAGTGTTTTGTTATTAGATTTAATGATTTATTGGCAGCATCGAATTTTTCATCTTGTGCCTATGCTATGGCGTTTTCACAAGGTTCATCATGCTGACAGTCATATCGATGCCAGCACGGGCTTACGCTTCCATCCGGTTGAAATAGCCTTAAGTATTATATTGAAAGCTTTAGCTGTGCTGATACTAGGTGTGCCCGCTACTGCGGTGATTATCTTTGAAGTTGCCCTTAATGGTTTCGCCCTGTTCAATCATGCGAATATTCGACTACCACGTTGGTTAGAGCTGCCACTTCGCACCATACTTATTACCCAAGTATTGCATCGTATTCATCATAGCCAGGTCGTAAACGAAACCAATAGTAACTATGGTTTTAGCGTTAGTTGGTGGGACAGAATGTTTGGCAGTTATAAGTCACAAGCGCAAAAAAGTGATGAAGACTTAGATATTGGTCTTAAAGAGTGGCCAGCGAAAAATTCGAACGCTTCATTACTGATGTTATTAATTATGCCGTTTAAGAAATAAAGGTCTCAAAAATGTCTTTTAATACGATAAAATCCTTCATTTGAACGCTTATCTAGTGACATAAAACAAAGGCGAGCAATCGCCAATCATTTCGATTATAATGCTAAGAATTTTATTAAACCATTCAAAAGCCATCAAATGCTAATCAAAGTATAGAAGCTGCTTTGTGGTACTCTAGCAGGCTCCTCAGAGAATAAATCTGCTACAATGACGGAAGAAACCTTTAAAAATGAAGCACATACGTAACTTTTCAATCATTGCCCATATTGACCATGGTAAATCAACATTGTCTGATCGTCTAATTCAACATTGTGGTGGTCTACAAGAACGTGAAATGGAAGCCCAAGTACTTGATTCAATGGATATTGAACGTGAGCGTGGCATCACCATTAAAGCGCAAAGTGTTACTTTGGACTATAAAGCGAAAGATGGTGAAATTTATCAATTAAACTTTATCGATACACCAGGCCATGTTGATTTTTCTTATGAAGTATCTCGCTCTTTAGCATCATGTGAAGGTGCTTTGCTTGTTGTTGATGCCGGACAAGGGGTTGAGGCACAAACTGTAGCGAACTGTTACACCGCGATTGAAATGGAATTGGAAGTCATTCCTATTTTGAATAAAATCGATTTGCCACAAGCAGACCCTGAACGCGTTAGTGAAGAAATTGAAAATATCATTGGTATTGATGCAACCGGCGCTGTGCAGTGTTCAGCTAAAACCGGTATCGGTATTGAAGATGTTTTAGAAACTATAGTGGAAAATATTCCTGCACCAGAAGGTGATCCAGATGCGCCACTACAAGCGCTTATTATTGATTCATGGTTTGATAACTACCAAGGTGTAGTGTCATTGGTTAGAATCATGAACGGTCAGGTGAAAAAAGGCGATAAAATGGTGGTGATGTCGACCGGACAAAACCATATTATTGACAAAGTCGGCATTTTTACGCCGAAGCAAACGGATACGGGCATATTAAAAGCGGGTGAAGTAGGTTTTATTATTGCCGGTATTAAAGAAATTCATGGTGCACCAGTGGGTGACACTATTACTATTCTTAAAAAAGAAGCAGATAAAGCCTTACCAGGCTTTAAAAAAGTTCAGCCGCAAGTTTATGCCGGCATTTTTCCGATCAGTTCAGATGATTATGAGAACTTTCGTGATGCCTTAAATAAATTAAGTTTAAATGACGCGTCGCTATTTTTTGAGCCAGAAAACTCTTCTGCACTGGGTTTTGGTTTCCGTATTGGTTTCTTGGGCATGTTGCATATGGAGATTGTTCAAGAGCGTCTCGCCCGTGAATACGATCTTGATTTGATCACGACAGCACCAACGGTAAATTATGAAATAGCTTGTACCAATGGCGATATTATTTCAATTGATAACCCGAGTGACTTGCCTGCGACAAACAATATCGAAGAAATTCGTGAACCGATTGTGCAAGCCAATATTTTGGTACCTCAAGAGCACTTAGGTAATGTTATTACCTTATGTATTGAAAAACGTGGTGTACAAAAAGATATTATTTATCACGGTAATCAGGTGGCAGTAACTTATGAGTTACCGATGGCTGAAGTGGTGATGGATTTCTTTGATAAATTAAAATCAACCAGTCGTGGCTATGCTTCGCTTGATTATCATTTTGTCCGTTTTGAAGCGGCAGATATGGTACGTGTTGATGTGATGATCAATGGTGATCGTGTTGACGCGCTAGCTATGATCACGCATCGCGCGAATTCAGTACCACGTGGTCGCATGTTAGTTGAAAAGCTTAAAGAGCTTATTCATCGTCAAATGTTCGATATTGCTATTCAAGCAGCTATCGGTAACAACGTAATTGCTCGTACTACGGTTAAGCAACTTCGTAAGAACGTAACGGCTAAATGTTACGGTGGTGATATTTCTCGTAAGAAAAAATTACTACAAAAACAAAAAGATGGGAAAAAACGTATGAAACAAGTCGGTAATGTAGAAGTTCCACAAGAAGCGTTTTTAGCCGTACTTAAATTAGAAAATTAATTAACTAAGCATATTTATGTATATGCAGTTAAGCGAATTTAGTTAATTAAAAAGACAGTAGGAATAATATGGCAGTTTACTTTTCGATACTTTTAGTCATAGTTACCGCAATTAGCGGTATTATTTGGCTGGCCGATAAATTTTATTTAGCACCACAACGACAACTTAAACTGGTTGCTGCGCAAGCACAATGTGAAAGTGATTTAAGCGAAGGAGTCGTTGAAAAAATTCTTGAAGCTCCTGTTTACATTGATACACCAGTACAAATTTTTCCGGTTATCGCTTTTGTTTTGATCTTACGCTCGTTTATTTATGAACCGTTTCAAATACCGTCTGGCTCTATGATGCCAACGTTACTTGATGGTGACTTTATTTTAGTGAATAAATTTAACTATGGTTTACGCGATCCGGTCGCTCGACATAAGTTTGTTGAAGTGGGTTTACCAGAACGCGGTGATGTTATTGTCTTTAAGTATCCGGTACAACCAAAAATCGATTTTATAAAACGCGTTGTTGGTTTACCTGGTGATAAAATTGTTTATCGTAATAAAAAGCTATATATTCAGGCCGCCTGTCAAGATGCTGACAAAGAATGCCCTAAATTTGAACAAGTGATTCAAGAACTGAATAGTGAAGATGAAGCATACGGATTAACACGTTATACCGCTAAAATGCCAAATAAAACTCATGATATTTTGCTTGATGATACTGTATCTGCACAACAGCAAGCAGCATACTTTTGTAGTGTAGCTGAAGGAAATATCTGTTTTCAATCAGGCACTAAACAAGATGAGTTTTTGGTTCCTAAAGGACATTATTTAGCTTTTGGTGATAACCGAGACAATAGTTCCGATGGTCGTTTCTGGGGCTTTATACCAGAAGAAAATTTAGTAGGTGAAGCAGTAGCGATTTGGATGAGTTTTGACTTTGAACGTACCGAAGCTGACTTCTTGCCTACTTGGATCCCAACCGGCGTACGCCTTTCTAGAATTGGTGGAATTGAATAACCGTGTTACACAACCCAGCAGCCATCGCGCGATTAACTAAAAAAATAGGCTATAGCTTTAAAGAGCCTAAGCTATTATTACAAGCGTTGACACATCGAAGCGCTAAAGGGTCTCATAACGAGCGTCTAGAATTCTTAGGGGATTCGATCTTAGGCTTTGTTATTGCTGATTCTTTGTATCAAAAATTTCCAAAGCATGCCGAAGGTGATTTAACTCGTATGCGTTCAAGTTTAGTTAAAGGTGTTACTTTAGCTGAGGTTGGTCGTGGTTTTGAGTTAGGTCAATACTTGATTCTCGGACCTGGTGAATTAAAAAGTGGTGGTCATCGAAGAGACTCTATTCTCGAAGATGCTATTGAAGCGATTATTGGTGCGGTCTATTTAGATTCTGACTTAGCAACATGTCAGGCGCTTATACTTAATTGGTTCGAACAGCGTTTAGCTGATATCAAACCAGGCAATGAACAAAAAGACCCAAAAACACGCTTACAAGAATATTTGCAAGGGCGAAAAATACCTTTGCCGCAATATGACGTAATTAACACCACGGGGCAATCACATAATCAGCAGTTCACTGTACGTTGTACAACAAGCGTACTTGAGAAGGAAGTGATTACTAAAGGCAGTAGCCGACGCAAAGCTGAGCAATCTGCTGCTTTGCAGGTTTTAGCATTAATCGAACAAGCTAAATAGCTTGTTCGACATTTAAGTTGATAATTAAATCATGACAACAAAACAAAATCATTGCGGTCTTATCGCTATTGTTGGCCGCCCAAACGTTGGTAAATCTACATTATTGAATAGTTTGCTTGGACAGAAAGTGAGCATTACCTCACGCAAGCCACAAACGACACGCCATCGAATTTTAGGTATTCTAACTGAAGCTAATAACCAAGCGGTTTTAGTGGATACTCCAGGCTTACATTCAGAAGAAAAGCGCGCAATTAATCGTCTGATGAACCGTGCGGCAAGTAGTACTTTGGCAGAAGTGGAAACCATTGTATTTCTCGTTGAAGGTACGCACTGGACCAGTGATGATGAAATGGTACTGACTAAAATTAAAAATAGTGGTGCGCCTTGTGTGTTAGTGGTTAATAAAATTGACAATATACAAGATAGAGATAGTTTGTTGCCACATCTACAAAAGCTAGGTGCTATGCACAACTTTGCTGATATTGTGCCTATTTCAGCCAGTAAAGGTGAAAACGTCGATGCGATTAAAAAGATCTGTTTTAACGCACTACCTGAAGGTGACTTTTGGTTTCCTGAAGATTATATTACCGATCGCTCTAGCCGTTTTATGGCTTCAGAAATTGTCCGTGAAAAGCTTATTCGCTTTACCGGTGATGAATTACCTTATTCAACCACCGTTGAAATAGAACAATTTAAAATTGATGAAAAAGGTATTTTGCATATTAATGCTTTAGTGCTTGTTGAAAGAAACAGCCAAAAACGCATGGTTATTGGTAACAAAGGCGAAAAACTAAAAGTCATTGGTCAAGAAGCAAGACGTGATATGGAAAGTTTATTTGAACGTAAAGTTTTCTTAGAAACGTGGGTGAAAGTCAAATCGGGCTGGGCAGATGACGAAAGAGCATTAAGAAGCTTAGGCTACGGCGATGACTACTCTGGTTAGTTGCTATAACAAGCTGGAGCTTTCTCCAAGCGTCAGCTTGTGCTTCTAGGTGAAAATGTAACTTAAATGCAAGAAATTACGCAATCAGCTTTTGTGCTCCATACTCGACCTTATCGAGAAAATCAGTTGCTTATTGATTTGTTAACGGAGCATGACGGAAAAATAGCGGCGTTAAGTTACATTGGTCATTCCACTAAGTCGAGTCGAAAGGCGCTATTACAACCCTTTTTACCGATTAACGTTACGTTGAAAGGCAATTACAGTTTAAAAAACCTAAGCCGAGTAGAGCCGATAGGAAAATCTTTTCTATTAAAGCAGAATGCGCTTTTTAGTGGTTTTTACATTAATGAACTCTTGGTTAAATTACTCGGAGACAATATTGCCTGCGGCGAGCTTTTTCAACAATATCAAACCAGTTTAAAATTATTAGCACAAGCAAGTAACATTGAAGTTTGCTTGCGAGAATTTGAATTGATGCTAATGGAGGAGCTGGGTGTATCCTTTGATTTTTCATTAGTTTTTGAACATAGTGCCGAAAGCTTTTATTATCTACCTGATGACGGTTTTATTCCTGCCTACACGAAATTAAAACAGCCTTGTTATAGTCGTTGGCATTTACAAGCTATTGCAGAACGAGACTTATCTCAGGCAGCAGTTTTAATGACCTTTAAGAGTTTGATGAGACAAGTTATTAATCATTTGCTTGGTGGTGTGCCGTTAAATAGTCGAAAATTATTTAGCAAGAAAGTGTAGTTGTGCTGAAGCCGATGTTTTAAGAAAATTTATGCTAACCTGATTGTTTTATAAAAATTAATTACAATTCAAAATAGTGAGTTATATTTCTAGCTTGATAGTTTTGCTTAATTTAGACGTCAATAGCGGGTCTATTACAAATGAATTAAACGTAGAAATAAGGAAAAATAGCCGCTAGAGAAGCATTGACAATCTTTAGCGCAGGCTATGATAGTAAGTTGCGTAGTTAACAAGATGAGAGATTGAGTATGAAAGATATTTTACTAGGCGTAAATGTAGACCATATTGCCACCTTACGACAAGCACGCGGCACAAACTACCCGGATCCTGTTTATGCTGCCTCAGTAGCAGAACATGCCGGTGCAGATGGTATTACCGTCCATTTACGTGAAGATCGCCGTCATATCCAAGATAGAGATATTTATCTATTAAAGCAGACTTTACATACACGGATGAATTTTGAAATGGCTGTTACCGATGAAATGTTGGATATAGCCTGTGAAGTAAAACCGATGTTTTGTTGTTTGGTGCCAGAAAAGCGTGAAGAATTAACCACCGAAGGTGGCTTAGATGTTGCTGGGCAGCAGGATAAAATTAATGCAGCTGTAGCTCGCTTAGCTGAGGCTGGTATACAAACTAGCTTGTTTATTGATGCTGACAAAAAGCAAATTGATGCTGCAGTGATCAGTAAAGCTACCTATATTGAAATTCATACCGGCCAATATGCTGAAGCAAAAAATGAAGCAGAGCAGCAGCAAGAACTTGCACGCTTAGTTGAGGGCATTGAATATGCTCACTTTTTAGGTTTGAAGGTTAATGCCGGTCATGGACTTAATTACTTTAACGTTAAGCCCATTGCTGCGATACCTGAAATTATTGAGCTTAATATTGGTCATGCAATTATCGCTCGTGCGGTCATTGATGGTTTAGATAAAGCCATTCGAGACATGAAACGACTAATGCTTGAAGCGCGTGGTTTAGTGTAAGTTAATTATAGTAAGGATTTAAGTTTGTCTGTAGTTGGTATTGGTACTGATATTGTTGATATTAGGCGCATTGCGAAAATGTCTGATAATGCTCAGCAGCGCCTAGCAAAACGCATTTTAACGACGCGAGAATACCAACTTTACATTACTTTAAAACAGCCTGAACGTTTCCTCGCGAAACGATGGGCTGGTAAAGAAGCTGCGGCTAAGGCGCTCGGTACAGGTATTGCAGCAGGCGTATCATTTCAATATTTTGATATTGTTTCTTTAGCTAGTGGCCAACCTACACTTGAATTGAGTTCACAAGCCTTAACTTTAGCTAAAAACTTAGGGGCTAATACTTGGCATATTTCACTTTCTGATGAAGTTAAATATGCCACTGCCTTTGTCGTTTTATCACAGTAATGAGTGTTAAGTTAGCGGTTGAATTGTCGGATTTAAACTCGCTTTAATAAAAATTAAACACTAGAAATAATATCTGTTCTATACTTAAATGAAGCTTAGTGAAATTGTTAGTTAGCAAATTTGAATTTAGGAGTAGATATGCAATCGCAAAAGCAACCTATTGTCGAAAGACGCCAAGAGCCACCCGAACAATCGCTATGGTGGTCTAAGCTTTCACTAGCACAAAAGTTTTCTGCAAGTAGCTTAGGTAAGTTTGGTTATGAGCTTTGTTTTGTTCGTAATGAGCATGGCCACAGTTTAGCGGTGTTAACCTGTAATTCAGGTGTTGCCGTGATCACTGAAGATGGTGATATTAATACTTCACCAAATATCAAGATTCGCTAACTTCTGCAAAACACATACTTACCGGTATACCTATCTGAATTTCGGCTGTTCAGCTTCGAGTTTTTTAATAAAAGCATCAGCATCTTCAAGTACTAAATCTATTTGTTCAAAAAATTCAAAAAACTCTGGCTCCAAATCATCTAAGGCAATACCACGTTTCAACTCTGTTTCAAGCTCATGAGTTACTTTAGCTAAATTTGGTACGCCAGAATAACAGCATGCGCCATTAAGTTTGTGGATTAATACTTTTAGTTGTTCAATATCTTGAGAGATAAGAGCTTCTGAAATATTTGCTTTGCTTTCAGGTAAGCTGTTAACCAAGCCAACAAACATATCCTTAGCCAAAGCTGCTTTTTGTCCCGCTCTTTGTAGTGCTAATGTCCAATCAATAATTTTAACCCTTGAATTGATAATAGGCTCTGCAGACGGCGTAATGACTTTAGGACGATTGGCGAGTAAGGTTGAATCACAATACTCATAAATACTATGGTGTAACATAGCCTCATCAATAGGTTTAGTTACAAATGAGTCAAAACCATTGTCGAGTAGTTTGTCTTTTTCTTCCCCGAAAACATGTGCAGTCACGGCGATTATTGGACTGTGCTCATTAAGTGTTTGTTGACGAATAATAGCCAAGGCGGAAATACCATCAAGTACTGGCATTTGTATATCCATAAATATCAGGGCAAATTTTTCATGTCGACATAATTCTACTGCTTGAGCGCCGTCTGTCGCCGTGACAACTTCAGTTACTTGTTCGAGCAATAACTCACGGATAAGCTTTAAATTTGCTTCATTATCATCAACAGCCAGCACTTTTATCGGCACTTTATGCTCTGGTAGCTGAATTATGTTAGTAGGCTCTGCTGTGGCTTTCGGTACTAGGGTTTTACTCAAACGTTGTATTGTTATCGGTTTACTAATACAGGTTTTTGCGCCACTGGAAATTAAGGCTTCGTGTAAACTTGGAGAGTTGCTATTAATGGCGAGATGTATTGAAGGAATAAGCTCTTTAATGGTAAAAATTAGCTTTTTCACGTCATTAAGGGCTGATGGTGTTACATCATGACCAATGAGGGCAAAATCAAATGACGATAATTGTTCTTTATTGGTCAGTAAGTCATCTATTTCATCAGCTTGAGAAATGCAGGTCATTTTCATTTTCCAACTAGCTAAGATTTCAGCTGTGGCTAATCGACTTGCCGCATGAGGCTCATAATATAAAATTGTTTTATCTTTTAGGCATTCTGGAGTAGGTAATTGTAAAGTGGGTATTGGATTGACTTCACATTGGAAAGTAAACCAAAAAGTTGAGCCTTTATGTTCGATACTTTCAAAACCAATACTGCCACGTAGTTCTAATACTAATCGTTGTGAAATAACTAAACCTAGCCCTGTTCCACCATAGATACGGGTAACACTTTTATCCCCTTGACCAAAAGCTTCAAAGATAGAATGTTGTTGTTGGTTCGGAATACCTATGCCAGTGTCTTGGACCGTAACTTTTATTTTATAAAGGTTTTGGGCAATAACACTACCTTCAATATTAATATCAACAGAGCCTTTATCGGTGAACTTAATCGCATTACTCGCTAAGTTAACCATGACTTGCTTAACACGCATCGCGTCACCAATAAGTGAGTCGGGTAACAGAGGACTAACGCGTAAAGATAACTCGATATTCTTTTTATGGGCACTGGGTGCAAGTAACGTTAAGGTTTCTTCTACAGACTCGCGAATTGAGAATGGAATATTTTCAATGACCATTTTACCGGCATCAAGTTTAGAAAAGTCTAAAATATCATTAATAATTGATAGCAAGTTACCTGCTGAACGTTCAATAGTTTGTAAGTGATCGCGCTGGGTGTCGCTCAAAGGTGTTTTCAATACTTGCCGCGTAAAGCCAATAACACCGTTAAGCGGCGTGCGTAGTTCATGGCTCATGTTAGCTAAAAATTCAGATTTTACCTTGTTTGCATCCTGAGCCTTGCGTTTTGCTATGTCGAGTTCAACGTTTTGAATTTCAAATTGCTCTAAACTTTCGCGCAGATCGATAGTGGCTTGATCAATACTACGCTGCATCTCATCTTGGTAATCCCCTAGAGATTGTGCCATGGCATTGACACCATTTTTTAAAAAATTCAGCTCACCAAATAACTGGCCACTGATACGGCTTTCTATTTTTCCTTCTCTAATACGATCTATCGCCAATACCATAGATGAAATCGGACGAGTAACACTTTTAATGAGCTTGTAGGCAAATAAGGCACTGATGATTATACCCACTAAAACAATAAAAAAAGCATTGACTAATAGTTGCTGCTGCGCATATTTAATACTGCTTTTATCAATTTGTATGGCGATATAGCCAATAACATCACTGTTAATATCAGTATTCAATCTTGAGTTGTTAGTTTGTGCGGTAAATTCATCAATAATCGGGGCGCGATAAATAAGGTAATCATCATAGTCATCATAAATGATTCGGTTGGGTAGGCTTTGGCCAGCCTTTACCCGCAGGGTATGGGCATCGCCGTGATAAGCACTGGTGACGAAAACTTGGTTGTCTTTGGTGAATATAGCAATACTTTTGATGATATCAGATTGACTACGATGGCTAAAACCAATCAGTGTTCTTAAATTATCGCGTTGTTTTTCTAATAATGGTGTCGCACTGCTGATAGCAAGCGGTGCTATTATGCTTGTGGCTCGTTGATAAATGAACTGATCGAGCTCGCTATAGCGACTATAAGATAAGTAACCTGCAACAATTAAACTGATTATGGTCGTTGGTACGATCGTAAGTAAAATTACCCAATCTTTCAGGCTTATTTTATGCATTTTTTGTTGAGCTTTAGTGTAAAATCATTGGGTTAATAACTCTATAATGGCACATATTAGACTAATACCAAATAGATAATCGTTCACTATGGCGGCAAATGAATCATTTATGCCGCTCTTTGATGGCAAACTAAGATAGCTATGGCAAATTTTTTTAAAGCAAGCGCTAAAAAAACAACAATACCACAAAACTTAACCGTAACCGTTGCCCGTCTTGATCAGCAGGGCTGTGGCGTTGCATTTCATCATAAAAAGCCCATTTTTATTGAAGGCGTATTGCCTAATGAAACGGTGGAGGTGAAGGTTTATCAGCAAAAAAGTAAATTTTCAAAAGCCAAGTTAATCAATATTATTACCGCCAGTGAAGCCCGCGCTGAAGTTAAATGTCGGCATTACTTTCAATGTGGCGGCTGTAACCTACAACATATAGATTACCCGCATCAACTGACATATAAACAAGATAAAATTAAGCAATTGTTTGCACGCCAAGCTTTAAACCAAGATTTACCTTGGCAAAACCATATTGTTAGTCAGCCTTGGCAATATCGTCGTAAAGCAAGAATAGGGGTGCAATATGATAAACGTGGTACGCCGATCATTGGTTTTCGTCAGCGTGAGAGCAGCCACCTAACAGAAATTAAATCTTGTCCAGTACTCGTGGCTGCTTTTGCTAATATTTTTACTGAATTGAAATTACTTTTACCGTCCTTGTCTGGAAAAAATGCCGTTGGTCATATTGAAGTTATTGCCGGCAATAAAAATGTTGTTGTGGTACGCCAATTAGTTAAATTAACTGCTGAAGATAAAAAACAATGGCAAAATTTTGCTAACAAAAATAGTTATTTAATCTATATCGATGACGGTAAAAGCATTTCCGCGTTGGGTGAATATAGCGTACTATTTTATCAATTAACCGATACTATCAAGATTGAATTTTCGGTTAATAACTTTATTCAGGTTAATCATGGTGTCAATAAGCAGATGGTTGAACAGGCGCAAGCATGGCTAGCTTTAAATGCTCAAGATATTGTTTTGGATTTATTTTGTGGTTTAGGTAATTTTAGTTTACCTATCGCACAGCAAGTCAGTCAGTTGGTTGGTATTGAAGGTGTTCAATCTATGGTTGATAAAGCCCAAGATAATGCCGAAAAGAATGGCATGACTAATTGTCAATTTCATCAAGCTGATTTGAACAGTGATTGGCAAGCGCATCACTGGGCTAAGCAAAAATATACTAAAGTGTTACTCGACCCAGCTAGGGCAGGAGCATACCAAGCCTTATTGCAACTACTGAACTTTAATATTGAAAAAGTGCTTTATGTTAGTTGTGACCCAGCATCATTGGCGCGAGATGCTAAGTTACTTATTGACCACGGTTATAAAATTGAAAAAATTGCCTTAATGGATATGTTTTCGCAAACAAAGCATGTTGAAACTATGGTAATGTTTAGCTTATAAGTCGGTTGCTGTTTTATCAAAATAAACGGTTAAAATTGAATCGGAGGTAGTGAATTTCATGGTTTCTGTGCGTAAGTCACATCAAATGTCGGAAGCAAGTTTTGAGCAATGGTTAGGTCGGCTCGAATTAGAACACGATAAAAAAATTGCATTAGAAAAGCTATATCATCAAGTGAATGATTTATTTGATGATGCGACGCCTTGCCAGACTAAATCTTTAGAGATGGTAGAAATTCTCTCGGCTTTGAATCTCGATACTGACTCATTATGCGCAGCATTCATTTGTCCATTATATGAATATAATTGTATAAGCTTAGAATATATTGAAGAAAACTTTTCACAACAAATCTATTTATTGTGCAAAGGTGTAGGCCAAATGGAAGCGATTAAGGCTTTACAGCAATCACAGTCCAGCAAAGTTAGTGCTAACCAAATTGATAATATCCGCCGTATGCTTTTGGCTATGGTCGAAGATGTGCGCGCAGTCGTTATCAAATTAGCTGAACGCTTATGTCACCTACGTCTAGTTAAAAATAGTGATGAAGAAACTCGTGTTTTAGCCGCCAAAGAAACCAGTAATATCTACGCGCCACTCGCTAACCGGTTAGGTATAGGGCAATTAAAGTGGGAGTTAGAAGACCTGTCATTTCGCTATCTTCACCCCGATGTTTATAAAAAAATAGCTAAACAGCTTGATGAAACTCGTCTCGAAAGAGAACGTTATATGGCTGATTTTGTTGGTAATATATCTCAACAGTTACAATCGTCGGGTATTAAAGGCGTGGTCTATGGGCGTCCAAAGCATATTTATAGTATCTGGAAAAAAATGCAGCAAAAGTCGCTGGATTTTGAACAGTTATTCGATGTCCGTGCCGTACGTATTATTGTTGATGAACTTCAAGGTTGTTATGGCGCATTAGGCCTAGTACATACCAGTTGGAAACATTTATCGAAAGAATTTGATGATTATGTTGCTACACCGAAAAGCAATGGTTATCAGTCAATTCATACTGTCGTTCTGGGCCCCGAAGGTAAAGCAATTGAAGTGCAAATTAGAACGCAACAAATGCATGATGATGCCGAGTTAGGGGTTGCAGCGCATTGGCGATACAAAGAAGGTAATGCCAGCGGTAAAACTTCCGGCTTTGATGAAAAAGTGAGTTGGTTAAGAAAAATACTACAATGGCAAGAAGATGTTTCAGAAAGTGGCGAGCTACTTGATGAACTACGCAGCCAAGTATTTGAAGATCGTATTTATGTTTTTACCCCCAGTGGTGATGTGGTCGATTTACCTAGTGGCTCGACACCGTTAGATTTTGCCTACTATATTCACTCTAATGTCGGCCATAGTTGTATTGGTGCCAAAGTATTTGGTCGTATTGTACCTTTTACTCATACCCTGCAAACGGGTGATAAAGTTGAAATTTTACGTAGTAAGACCCTCAACCCTAGTCGAGATTGGCTTAACCCAAGCCTAAATTATCTTCATACCTCACGTGCTCGGGCTAAGGTTCAGCATTTCTTTCGCTTACTCGATCGAGATAAAAACCTTGCTGCCGGTAAAGAGATGCTAGAAACGGCTCTAGCGAAGTTACAGTTGTCTCTAGCTAAAGTGGATTTATCAGCGGCAACAGAGCGTTTTAATTTAACCACCAATGATGATTTATTTGCCGCCATTGGCTCAGGTAATGCACGCTTATTGCAAGTGGTAAACTTTTTACAGCAGCAAAATGAAAAGTTAAAACCGAAAGAAGAAATTGACCCTCAGAGTTTAATTAAACAACCTCAGCAAGCCGATGATCAAAGCGGAGACAATAATGGTATTACGGTTTCAGGTGTTGGTAACTTACTAACCCATATGGCGAAATGTTGTCATCCGGTACCCGGTGATGAAATTTCAGGTTTTATCACTCAAGGGCGCGGTATTTCAGTGCATCGCCTTGACTGTGAACAACTGGCTAATGCGCTAGAACAACAACCCGAGCGTGAAGTGGAAGTGCAGTGGGGCTCTGATAACAATAAAAGTTACCAAGTCAGTATTAATATTATTGGTGGCGATCGTCAAGGTTTACTCAGGGATATCTCGACCATTATTTCTAACGAGCGGGTAAGTATTATTGGTATTGAAAGTCATACCGATCATGCTAAACAAAGTATGAGCATGACCATTAAGGTAGAAGTCGCTAATCATGAAGTGTTAAGCCGGCTATTGGCGAAATTAAAACAACTAGATGATGTTGTTGAAGTTAAAAGGTTATAGGAAAACATGCCGAAATGGCGACAAGACAAGTAAAAGCTGAGGTTTTAAGACTTTAAGCAAGGCGTTTTGTCGTTTGTCGTGGTAATGAAAGTTCATTGTTTGGCAATAACTTAGCCATCTTAAACCCACTAAGGTAGATGGGTAATGATTATGAGTTATACCAAGTATATTAAGCTCCCGAAGAGTGATTTTAAAAGGCTTACAGGCCGCGCTATTGATTTCGATAAGGTTCTCACAGGGATGTGAGTCATTAGAACAACGCAAGAGTAGTTGTCTAAAATAAACTATCATCTTCAATTAATTCAATGCCTTGCCTACATGGATATAGGTGCTTAGGTTCAGTCTGGCACTGTGAACCTGTGCCTCTAAGCCTTTTAAATTTCACTGAGTGGGAAGAAACTTAGTAGAATTGCTATTACTCTTTAATATCCGTAGGATGATAACCAATTACATGGCTAGATCTTTGAATTAAACTATTAAACTCATCCCTAATTTCTTTTGATTTTTCTTTACCTTCTTGCTTCATAAATGCGCTCATCCATTTTACTCCATCTTCTGTCAACTCCCATTCCATCGACGAATAACCATCTTTTAATTTCCATGCTGTTATCATGTCCCACTCACCGCTGTGCAGCTGTACAATATAGGGCACTTGAGTTCCGGCTTTTTTCGAGGCTGGAAAATAGTGATCACGAATAATCTCCATCGCTCTATCGGCTTTACCTGGTTTGAAATCTGTATAAGATATTGAGAGAAACTCGACGTTTTCTAATTTCTTAGCTTTTAGCTCTTCAGCATGAGCGATAAATGAAGCTAGAGAGAATACCAAAGACAAACTTAATATAATCGTTTTCATGATTTTTCCTTTTCGTTTGTATGTTTTTTGTACAAAATAAATGTAGTATAAAATGTATACAAAAACCAATTACAACGATTATTAATATAAAATGAGTCCTGTTTTTGCTAAATTGCTTGTCAACTTGCAATATGTAGTACATGGACTTGATAATTAACTATGCTGACTGATAACCCCTCAATTGAAAAACTTCGTTGGATCATGAGCCAATTACGCGACCCTAATACGGGTTGTCCGTGGGATTTAAAACAAACCTTTGCTTCAATAATTCCGCATACCATTGAGGAGGCATATGAAGTTGCAGATGCCATAGAACAAGAAGACTTTACTGAGTTGGAAAAAGAGCTTGGTGATTTATTGTTTCAAGTAGTATTTTATAGCCAATTAGGAGCGGAAGAAAAACGTTTTGATTTTGACAGCGTATTAAGCGCCATTTGTGAAAAATTGATCCGTCGTCATCCACATGTTTTTGCCAGCAGTGACTTTACCTCAGATGCTGAAATTAAGGCTAATTGGGAAAATGAAAAGTCCAAAGAGCGGCAACAAAAAAATAATGATGAAAGCCTCAGTATGTTAGCCGATATTCCTCGCAATTTGCCGGCGTTATCACAAGCGGCAAAAATTCAAAAACGTTGTGCACATGTTGGTTTTGATTGGCACAATATTGATGATGTTTTTGCCAAAGTTGAAGAAGAAGTTTTAGAAGTCAAAGCAGAGTTGCATCGTGATGACAGTGCTTTAGCCGAAGAGTTGGGTGATTTAATGTTTGCTGTTGTCAATTTATGCCGACATGCCAAGCAAGATCCTGAAGCCATATTACGACAAGCAAATCAAAAGTTTACTAAGCGATTTCAAGGTGTTGAAGCGCAAGTTAATAATAGCGAAAAAAGCTTTCAGCAACACACCTTAGATGAACTTGAAGCATTTTGGCAACAAGTGAAAATTGCTGAAAAATATTGAAATCAGCTAACGCAAATATGCTAATAAAAAAAGTAGAGGTAAATATGAGCTCAATGCCATTACTGGTCGACAGTATAATAACACTTAACAATAATATTGTGACCCTGACTTTCAATCGACATGATGTTCGCAATGCTTTAACGGGGACTGCGATTGCAGATGATATAGTTAATGTTGTTGAGTGGATTAATCGTACAGCTGAAATTGCGGTGCTGATTATTACTGGTGATGGCTCAGCGTTTTCTTCTGGTGGTAACATAAAAGATATGGCAGAGCGAGCAGGTGATTTTGCTGGTGATGTGCAAACCTTAGAAAGACGTTACCGAGAGGGCATTCAGCGCATTCCTTTAGCTTTGCACAAATTAGAAGTGCCCGTTATAGCTGCTGTAAATGGTCCGGCAATAGGTGCAGGCTTTGATATTGCTAACATGTGCGATATCCGTATTGCTTCAACGAAAGCTAAATTCGGCGAGACTTTTGTCAACTTAGGTATTATTCCCGGCGATGGTGGTGCATGGTTTATGCAGCGCTTAATTGGCTATCAAAAGGCCGCCGAGTTAACCTTTACGGGTCGTGTTATCGATGTTATTGAAGCAAAAGAAATCGGTATCGTACTTGATGTCGTCGCTCCTGAGAGTTTACTCGAGCGAGTCAATCAACTTGCCAGTGAAATAGCCACTAAACCTGTAGCTTCTTTGCGTTTAACTAAACGTTTAATGAAATTAGCACAACGTACAGAGTTACCTGATTTTCTTGATATATGTGCGGTTTTTCAGGGCATGTGTCATAACAATCCTGAGCATTTAACTGCCGTGAACACGATGATCGAGAAACTTGCAAAATAAGCTATTTTTATAGTTGCTATTTTATGCCTTAGTGTTAGCGTTCAAGACATTGGTTAGTTGCTGTATAAAGTAGTCAATATCAGCTTGATTAATATCTAAATGCGTTACTAAGCGCATTGGACTACCGGTTGTTAGCAAGATGTTTTTGCTTTTAAGTTTTTCAACTAAATTCACGATATCAACCCGATCAGAAAATATTGCAAAAACCATATTAGTTTCAACATGACTCAAGTTAACGCTAACTTCAGGTAACTGATTTAAAGCCATAGCTAAATATTTTGCGTTATCATGGTCTTGTTGTAACTTTGCCGGGTTTTGTTCAATGGCTATTTTAGCTGCTGCGGCAATAATACCCGCTTGACGCATACCGCCGCCAACCACTTTTCGCCAACGTTTAGCACTTTTAATTAATGCTTCAGAGCCAAGCAATAATGAGCCTATTGGTGCGCCCAGTCCTTTCGACAAACAAATAGACACTGAATCAACATGCTGACAAATCTCGGTAATATCAACATTTAAGGCACTAGCAGCATTGTAAACTCTAGCCCCGTCTAAATGTAAGGCGAGGTTATTACGGGTAGTAAAATCACGAGCTTCGGCCATATAGCTCAGCGGTAGCACTTTACCGTTAATGGTATTTTCGATACTCAGTAAAGTGGTACGAGCAAAATGAGCATCATCAGGCTTTATCGCAGCAGTGAGCTTTTTAAAGCATAATGTACCATCATTCTCGTTAGCGATTGGCTGCGGTTGAATTGAACCCAAAATAGCGGCCCCACCGCCTTCGAACTTATAATTGTGTGCTTGTTGGCCACAAAGGTATTCGTCGCCGCGTTGACAATGTGCCATCAGTGCTAATAAATTGGCTTGAGTACCTGAACTGCAGAACATAGCGCTTGCAAAACCATGTCGTTTTGCAGCCCAAAATTCTAGTTCATTCACTGTTGGGTCATCACCATAAACGTCATCGCCGACTTCCGCGTTTGCCATCGCTGTTCGCATTGCTTTACTAGGTCTTGTTACGGTATCTGAGCGAAAATCAATCATGGTGTGCCTTTTATGGTTTAGGGAAACTAAAAAAGGCATCTGATTCGATGCCTTTAATTATTACTGGTTGTTGTTACTCTGCTATATCAGCATTGTGATAAACATTTTGTACGTCGTCACAATCTTCTAGCATATTGATGAATTTCTCAAAGTTGGCTAAATCATCTTCAGCTGAAATTTCAGTATAGGTTTGTGGTACCCAAGTGATCTCTTCCACTTCTAATTCGTACTCAGGCATGCTTTCAGCAAATTCAGTTTTTATTTTGAAGAATTCAGTGTGCGGTGCATAAACAGTAATAATGCCATCTTCAAGTTCAACATCAGTAACATCAATGTCAGCCATCATCAAGTTTTCTAATACACTCTCATCATCTTCGCCTTTAAAAGCGAATACAGCTTGGTGATCAAACATATGTGAAACTGTGCCTGATGAACCAATTTTTGAATGGGTTTTAGTAAAACACTGACGAACATCTTTAATTGTTCTGTTGCCGTTATCAGTTAAGCAATCAATAATGACCATACAGTTGCCAGGACCAAAGCCTTCGTAACGTGACTCTACGTAATCTTCTCCACCGGTACCTCTAGCTTTTTCTATCGCTTTTTCAATAACATGTGACGGAACTTGGTCTTTTTTTGCTTTTTCAATAGTACGACGTAAAGCAAGGTTGCCATCGGGGTCTACGCCACCATTTTTCGCTAGTACGTAAATTTCTTTTCCGTACTTTGAATAGACTTTAGTTTTTTGGCCAGCAGTTTTGGCCATAGATAATTTGCGGTTTTGATATGCTCTGCCCATCTGAATACGTCTCGTTGCTGATGAATAAAATTTCTATGCGCTAGATTCTAACGGGTAGCGCCGGCTATTTCTAGTGTTGGGAGCATTTGAACTTTTAAATTTTAATAAAGCATGCAAAAATTTGCATAAATCAAGGTAAGATTGTGATTGAGTTAATAGCGTAAAAGTCACGAATTGATGCGATTAATGAGTTATTAAGAAGAAGGTACTTTTATGAGTGATAAATTACATATCATTTTCGTGGCCGATATTTTTGGCATGACTCATGAGTTTAAAAACTTATGTAAAAAAATCACGTTAAGTCTTGAGCAAACACTTAATGTTGAATGCCATATACTTGGTCCGTACCAACAACAGCAAATGTCATTCGATTCAGAACAAGCGGCCTATCAATATTTTACCAAACATGTTGGCTTAGCCGATTATGTTGAAGCTATTGCTCAGCAATTATCGGTAATATCAGGTCATAAGCTGCTGATCGGTTTTAGTGTTGGCGGTAGTGCTATTTGGCAGCTGTGCTCAGAAAACACCGTTGAGCAATGTCTAGGGGCTATTTGTTTTTATAGTAGTCAAATTCGTCATATGACGCAGTTAACACCCAAGGTATCGACCCAACTCATCTTACCGGTCTCAGAATCGCACTTCTGTATTACTGAATTTCAAAAGGCGCTACAAGATAAGTCAGTAGTTACTATCGAGCAAAGTCATTTTTTGCATGGTTTTATGAATCAGCTATCAACGAATTATGATAGTGATGGTTATCAGTATTATATTAAGCGACTAGCTGAACTCGTGTCACAGCTAAAACCATAATATTCGTTTCGGTTAGCCCTAAAGCTTTATTTTCTTTAATGAGCGTGTATATTACTTGGCTTGTCGCTTTAAATAACAGATTAAACTCATGAAAATAAAAATAATATTGCCCTGTGCTTTGTTAGCATTGCTTGGTTTTACTGCTTGTCAGCAAACGACTGAGAAAACAGTTGAACAAGCAACAAGTAGCGTTAACGTCGATTTAAAAAAACTACATCAAGATATTAAAGTACTTGCTTCAGATGAGTTTGAAGGCCGTGGTCCACTAACCACTGGGGAAAAACTAACGATTGAGTATTTAGCAAAGCAATATCAAGCGATAGGGCTCATGCCGGGTAATAAAACCAGCTTTTATCAATCGGTGCCTATGGCAAAAGTAACACCAGATCAAAATATGCAATTAGTGATTGGCGAGCATAAGTTTAAAGCCGGTCAAGATTTTACCGCTCGCACACAGCAAGTTGATGGCTCGGTGACATTAGATAACTCTGAACTGGTATTTGTTGGTTACGGTATTAACGCCCCTGAATATCAATGGAATGACTACGCTAATGTTGATGTAAAAGATAAAACCGTAGTAGTGCTAGTTAATGACCCAGGTTTTGCAACTCAAAATGAGGCGCTATTTACCGGTAATGCCATGACTTACTATGGCCGCTGGACTTATAAGTATGAAGAAGCTGCCCGACAAGGTGCTAAAGCGGTGCTTATTGTCCATCAAACCGCACCTGCTGCCTATCCGTGGAGTGTGGTGGAAAATTCAAATACTGGCAGTAAATACACCTTAGTCGACAGTGACAATAATGCTAGCAAGTTACCTATTATGGGCTGGATACAACATGCGGTTGCAAAAACAATTTTTACCGATGCCGGATTGTCATTTGATGAAATGCAACGCTACGCCCTGAGCACTGACTTTAAAGCAGTCAGCTTACAACAAACAGCTAATCTGACCTTAAATAGCGCCATTAAAAATGCTGAGTCGAATAATGTTGTTGCGATGATCAAAGGCGAAAGTCGCGCGGATGAATATATAGTTATTAGTGCGCATTGGGACCATTTTGGTACTAAGCAAACCGCTAATGGCCCGAAAATATATAACGGCGCCATTGATAATGCCACCGGTAGTGCGGCAACCGTTGAACTTGCGCGCATTCTTATGCAGCAACATAAAATTAAACCATTTCAGCGCTCTATTTTATTTGTTAATTTCACCGCCGAAGAAACCGGTATGATTGGCTCTGAGTTATTCGCTTTAGGCTCGGTTGTGCCGACTAAAAATATGGTGGCAATGCTAAATATTGATGGTATGAATGCCTTAGATGCGGTTGATTATATTTTGCAGTACGGCCAAGGCTTGTCTGAAATGGAAGACTACTTGGCAGATGCGACAAATAAACAACAGCGTAAAGTAAAAATGGATCCGCGACCGCAAAATGGTTTGTTCTTTCGCTCAGACCATTTTTCATTAGCAAAACAAGGGGTGCCTAGCTTATTGTTTATGAGTTTAGGTGATACCGACCCTGATTACATTGCGCACCGTTATCATAAAGAAGAAGATGATTACTCGCCACTTTGGTCGTTGGGCGGCATGGAGCAAGACATAAAATTGATTGCTGACATTGCTAGCACATTGGCAAATAGCGAGCATTGGCCACAATGGAAAGCCGACTCGGATTTTAAAAACCGTCGTATGCAAGATAAAAAATAGGTTTATACCAATTCTACTTATTATTTGAGCGATAAATACAACATTAGCGATAGTGCTAGTGTCGTATTTTTTGCTTATCTATATTGTTGCCGTCTTAATGATAAATTGACAAGCCAAGCTCTTCGGCCAAATTAGCCAATAAATTTGTCCCGATAACTGAGTTGCCAAAAGAATTTAACGGTGGGCTCCAAGTGCAAATTACCCCATAGTTAGGCACTATAGCGACAACACCTCCGCCAACACCACTTTTAGCTGGCAAGCCAATTGAGAAGGCAAACTCACCCGATTGGTCATACATACCACTGGTCGATAATATCGCATTAACTCGGTGAGCATCTCGTGGCGTACAGATAACTTTTTTCGTGATTGGGTCTACACCTTTGTTAGCCAGAAACAGCAAGCTTGTGGCTAATTGCTCACAAGTCATAGCGATTGAGCATTGCGTGAAGTAATGGCTGAGCACATCAGGAATTTCGGACTCAATATTGCCAAAACTTTTCATAAGATAAGCTAGTGCAGCATTGCGGTTGCCATGAGATAGCTCTGATTGATAAACATGGTTGTCAATAAAAATAGTGTCATCATGGGCTAAAGTGCGCATAAAGCTTAAAAAAGCTAACTTACTGGCAGAGAAGTGACTGGTGAGCACATCTGCGACTAACAATGCTCCGGCATTGATCACTGGGTTACGAGGAATGCCCTTTTCCCATTCTAGCTGGATAATTGAATTAAATGGTTGCCCTGATGGCTCCATATTAACCCGTTGCCATAAGTCATCACCAATTCGATTCATCGCCATCACTAAGCCAAATACTTTCGAAATGCTTTGAATTGAAAAAGCTTCTTGATAATCGCCTGCACCAACACTACTGCCATCGATTGTTGCGACGCAAGCGGCCATTTTTTTCGGGCAAACTTCTGCGAGCGCGGGGATGTAGTTAGTGACACGGCCTTGATTATATAAATTTTTTTGTCTGGCGAGTAAAATTTGCAATTTAGCATGCAAATTGGCGATATCTTTAATCATATGACGAACTTTTATGGTTTTATTGACCAGCAATAAAATATAAATGGTTGTCCATTATGCACAAAAAGTGCGACTTGCCCAGTGCTTTGTTGGGGTAGATTAATGCTGGCTAAGTTTGTCTATCTAAAGGGAGGCATGTTGAGGATTTTAAAGCTAAAGTAGAACTCATTTAATGCATCAGCTAAATAATGTTTATTATTAAGTTTTACCATTATTTAGCTGTATTGATGGTTGTCTAAATGCATGTTCGAGTTACCTATTTTGTTGCTGTAAATGTTCGCAACACATCATGTGCTCTTTATGCTCAACGTCCCATTGACTGACTGAAATGTGTTTAATTTCAATGAAAAAATTTACTGTTGAACTAATTGAATTAATAATGCTGTTTAGCATGCTTTTATTCCTTTTCTCATCATTAAATATGAAGTAAATATTAATCAGATAGCTCAGTGACAGTATCTACGCTTGTTATTGGTAATAGTTTTCTTATACTGGCTAAATTAGCGCTAGTAATGGGGTTTTGATCAATGGCAACAGCTACTTCAAAATCTTTTAAGGCCGCTGTTAGCTGGTTTTTTCTGTAGCGGGCAACACCACGGTTACTGTAATTTAACGCCGTTAAATAGCGTACTTTGCTGTTTGCATGTCCCAGAGATTCTAAGCTGTTAATTGCTGAGGTGCAGGTCGATTCAGATTCAGTGTTATAGCTTGCTTGTAAATAGGCTACACATAAACTCATTTTACTGGCGTAGAAGTCATTATCCTTTTTATTCGTTGTTAGCTTCTCTATGCTTGAGGCTAACTCACCTTTGGCAATGTCTACGCTACCAATAGCACCTTTTACTACCGCAACTTTAAATTTTGCTTCAGCTGCTGAGGCTGAATTAGTCGTAGTTAGCAATAAAGTCGCTAATATTGAGCTGATAAAAATAGCTTTTTTCATCTTTATTTTCTCCATCAGTTAAGTACCAAATCGGTACATAACTACTATAGAAATAAGCCGCATTACTGACAAACGATTAAAATAAATTCATTAAGTGAATTATTTTCACCTATACAGGTTTTAGTGGCAGATTAGCGTGATAAATCATTAAGCAACAAAAGTGTCTTTTACCCATTCAGCAAACAAGGTTAGCTCAGGACGGTTATCCATATTTTCATGTTGAATAAGGAAATATTTATCATTGGTATTTAATTCTTCGTCAAATAGTTTTACCAACAGTTGCTCACTGAACCAAGTTTTACTCATTGGTAAGGGCACTAATGCTATGCCCATACCTTGTTGCGCTGCTCGTGCGACACCAAACATGCTGTCGAACTGGATAATCTGTTTTGGATCAAAGTCATCAACACCTACCTTGTCAGCCCATTGGTGCCAAGACCATGGGCGTGAACTGTGCAGAATTAACGGAGTTGATTTTAAAGCCTCAAATCCTGTGTTCTTTAATTTTTTGTACAATTTTTTATTACACGCTGGCGCATAACGAATAGGGAATAGTTCGTGAACTATGTTGGCATTGGGCTTGCCGTTAGCAAGTACAATTGATAAATCAGCAGACTGTGATTGCTCACTACTGGATTTTACTGTTTCGAGTTGAAGGTTAATGGTTGGGTTGTTCTCAGACCATAACGATAGGCTTGGAACAAACAACTCACTGGCAAAAAACTCTGGCAAGCTTATGACAATAGTTTGATTTTGTTGTTTTTGTGTAAACTCCGTTATGGTTGATTCTAATTGATGAATTATTGGCTGAATTGCCTGATAAAATTGCTTACCAGCACTGGTAAGTTCAATGGTTCGAGTGCCGCGTTTAAAGAGGCTGGTGTCTAATTGTGCTTCCAGTTGTTTTATCTGGTGACTGACGGCTGATGGTGTTAAAAATAATTGTGATGCTGCATGTTTGAAACTTAAACATTTTGACGCTACGCAAAAAGAGCGCAGGCCACGTATAGGTGTTTGTATTGACATAGGTACTATTTTTTAAGAACGACAAACAGCAATAGCAATACTTAAGCCGAAATTTAATCAATTGATTCTTATAGTTTTATTTTAATTTTAAAGCTGAGGGATCTGATTGGTTGCACCATAATGGTGTTTTTGCACCAAAATAATATTATGGTCAAAACCTAAAGAAAAAAAAAGGACATCAATTGATGTCCTTGAAGTGAAACAAATTAACTAATATAAAAAACGTTTGTAGAATCGGGGAGACTCAAAAACAAGTTCATCTTAAGGTGATTTTTTATTGCTAGCAAACGAGAAAAATTCATTTAATAAGTGAATTATTTTCATTTATCACTTAAGTGAGCCATTTAGCGAGAAATATCAGTTTTTATGGGCAAACTTTTCGATAGAGTTAATTTTTAATCGCCAAAAATTGCTATAAGCGCTGGTTTCAAACCCAATAGAAACAATATTTGTCTTTTTTTACAGAGCAAGTGATGTAAATCGATTTAATTCCTTTTAATTCATCACACTGTAGGGTTGGTTCAAAAAAATTTATCACATTGGCTTTTTTTATTTGTTGGACTTTCGGGGCCGACTTTATTTTAATGCGCGTCAATTACATACTGACTAAGTTATCTAGATACTTATTACCCAATTAAAGGAAAAGAAATGAAGGAAACCTCGCCACTTGATGATGTGAGAGCATGTTACAACGTACGCCATTGGAGCCAAGGATATTTTGGCATTAATGACGGCGGCGATGTTTACGTATCACCAGTTCATGACAATAAAGCTCTGACGGTTAATTTGAGTACTATTGTTGAAAGAATTCAAGATAAAGGCTTAACATTACCGGTGTTGGTGCGTTTTCCACAAATTCTTCATCATCGGGTTAATAGCTTGTGTGAAGCGTTTAATCATGCCATTGCGCAATATGGTTACAAAGAAAAGTATCTCTTAGTTTATCCGATTAAAGTTAATCAGCAACGTGAAGTTGTTAACGAGATATTAGCCAGTCAGTATGATAAAGAAGTAAAACAGCTGGGTTTAGAGGCCGGCAGTAAAGCAGAATTACTGGCGGTTTTGGCTCTGGCTGACAAAGTATCTTCTGTTATTGTCTGTAATGGCTATAAAGACAGAGAATACGTTCGTCTTGCGTTAATTGGTGAAAAGCTAGGGCACAAAGTTCATATCGTTTTAGAAAAAATGTCTGAACTTGAAATGGTCTTAACTGAAGCAGAAAAGCTTAATGTTAAACCTCGATTAGGGCTGCGTGTACGCTTGGCTTCACAAGGAAAAGGCAAGTGGCAAGCAAGTGGTGGAGAAAAATCTAAATTTGGTTTATCAGCCTCGCAAATTATTAAAGTGATAGATGTTTTAAAACAAGAAGACAAGCTAGATACCTTGACCTTGGTACATTTTCACTTAGGCTCGCAAATTGCGAATATTAGAGATGTAAGACTTGGCGTCAGCGAAGCGGCTAGATTTTATTGTGAATTACGCCAACTTGGTGCACATATTACGTGTATGGATGTTGGCGGCGGCTTGGCGGTTGATTATGACGGCACACGCAGTCAATCTCATAATTCGATGAATTATAGTTTAGCTGAGTATGCCAATAACATCGTATACACCATAGGTGATATTTGTAAGGCGTATGAGCAACCTATGCCGATGATTATTTCTGAATCGGGGCGCTCATTGACAGCTCATCATGCGGTGTTGATTTCGAATGTCATCGGCGCGGAAAGCTACGAGCCTGAAACATTAGTCACACCAGAAAGCACTGATAATACCTTGTTAAATAACATGTGGAAGTCATGGCAACAGTTACATGAAGGGATTGATGATAGAGCGTTAATTGAAATTTATCATGACACCCAAAATGATGTTAGTGAAGTGCATCATCAATTTGCGTTAGGGCTGGTCAATTTGTCTCAACGCGCATGGGCTGAGCAAATTAATTTGCGTATTTGTTATGAATTAAATCAGTTAATGGATGTTAAAAATCGCTTTCATCGTCCGATAGTGGACGATTTAATGGAAAAATTAGCCGCGAAGTACTTTGTTAATTTTTCCTTATTTCAATCATTACCGGATGCGTGGGGAATCGATCAAGTATTTCCCGTATTGCCGTTAAATCGATTAGATAGCAAAGATAAAAAGCGCGCTATTTTGCTGGATATTACTTGTGACTCTGACGGTACGATTGATCATTACGTTGATGGTCAAGGTATAGAAAGCACCTTATTGGTTCCTCAGTGGCAACAAGATGAACCATATTATATGGGATTTTTCCTGGTTGGAGCTTATCAAGAGATTTTAGGCGATATGCATAATCTTTTTGGTGATACGCACAGTGCTGTCGTGTTTTTAGAGGAAGACGGGGAAATTAATATTTCTGAAATTAATGAAGGAGATATGGTTGAAGATATGCTCAATTATGTGCATTTAGATGCTGAAGATTTCAAGAAAACTTATGAAATGTTAGTGAATGCTAAGTTGCCTGAAAGTGAGCGAGAAGAGATATATGCTGAGTTAGTTGCCGGTTTAAACGGCTATACTTATTTGGAAGACTTGTAGCAGGAAAGCAGATGAAAAATATTTTTCAGCAAGTAGATAATTCAATATATTCCAATGCGATGACGTTTTTACGTCAGCCACTGTCAACTAATCCGGTCAATAGTGATGCTGATATTGTAATATTAGGGCTGCCATTTGATATGGCTACAACAGGGCGCTCAGGCGCCCGCATGGGACCTACCGCGATTAGACAGGCCTCAGTGAACTTAGCGTGGGAAGGAAAACGTTTTCCTTGGCCGTTTAGTTTAACGCGCCATACCAACATTGTTGATGCGGGTGATTTAGTTTATAGCTGTGGTGATGCTGCACAATTTTGTGATTTGGTTGAAGCTGCAGCTTCGCAATTACTGGCTGCGAATAAAACCATTTTAGCGCTTGGTGGCGATCACTTTGTCACCTTGCCGCTATTGAGAGCTTACGCAAAAAAATTTGGTAAAATGGCCTTAATTCATTTTGATGCGCATACCGATACTTATAGTAATGGCAGCAAATATGATCATGGCACCATGTTTTTTCATGCCCCTAATGAAGGCATTATTGATAAAGATGCTTCCATTCAAATTGGTATTCGCACCAACTACAAAAAGAAAGATCATGGCTTTGAGGTGATAGATGCACCACAAGCCAATGATCTTGGTGTGGAAGAAATAACGCAGCGGATACGCGAGCGCGTAAAAAATTTACCGGTGTATTTAACCTTTGATATTGACTGTTTAGACCCTGCATTTGCACCTGGTACCGGTACGCCGGTGTGCGGTGGCTTAACAACCGATAAAGTGCTGAAAATATTAAGAGGTTTATCAGGGCTCAATATTATTGGCATGGACGTTGTTGAAGTAGCACCAAGCTATGATAATAGCGACGTTACTGCGTTAGCTGCGGCAACCATAGGCGTTGAGTTGATGCACTTGTGGACAACTAAGCATAAATTAGCGCATAAAAGCGTGAATAAATAGTTAAATAGCAAAATAGTAGCCTAAGCTAAGCTGCGACACACAATATCAAACAGCAATATAAGCTCAAATCAATTTAATAAACAGCGCAATACATTTAATTGCGCTGTTTATTATCAAACACCTAATGTTATGACCAAAACCTAACTAATACCTAGCAATTTAAATTGGATTTAAGCATAACGATGATACTTAAGTTATTTTTCTGATCTCTTCCGTAAAATATATAACGATTTCAATAGCGATCAAGACAATAATAATCCATTCCAAAAATGACGAATGTTGATGCTTTTGCTCATCAGCTAACATTTCGAATAATTCATGAATCGTAGCGAGCTTTTTAGATAATAAATCAACACGTTGATGAATTTCTAGATAACGAACAACGGCATTATAAACTGATTCAAACTCTGGATATTCCCAGAAAAAATCAGGGGTATCTAATAAACCATAATGCAAAATAATATCGCTTTTAGTACTAAATAGCGTGCCTCTTATTTTCGCAATATCTTTACGGTTTAAGGCTATTTTTCCCGTCTTAGCCAATGCTTCTGGCAAATGTGAATAATCAGTAATGGTATTTTGTGCTTTTAATTCATACTCCATCAGCTTTATTGATTGCGCCAACGCATGACTGATGGCTAATCGTGTAAGCGGATTTTTGTCAGGTACATTGATAGTGTCTTTACTGATTTTTATGTCAGCGCTGAAGGCAAAACGAAAATGCTCTTCTATATTCTGTAGTTGGCTATTTTCTTGGCGTAACAAGCGATTGATTAACGCTTGACGTTCATCTTCATCGACAGCCCAAAAAACAATGACGCCATAATCAAATAACCAGTATTCACCTGTTGGTAAAGCAACTTGAATGGCATCTCTGTATCGAACAGCGCGTTCACTAATCGATTTATCCGCTGAAATTAATTCAGCAGATGCGTCGTCATTAAGGTTGTAAACGGATAATCTATCGTGACTGAAAGAAGCCGTTTCTTCAGATGTCAGGGTTAAGCTATTGGTACTCATGTTTATACTCATTTTACAGTTTATTTTTGTTGTTAATTTACGGTATTTCTGCGGCGTTCCATTTTGCGCAAAAATTCATTCATAATTATTCGGTATAATTCATCACCTGAATATCCATCCTCAACACCACTATCAATGCTTGGGTTGTCATTAATTTCGATGACATAGCCTTGGTTGTTTATTTCTTTTATATCGACACCATAAAAACCATCACCAATTAACTTGGTCGACTTTATTGCTGCCTCGATAACAACTTTAGGCACTTCAAATGTCGGTAATGTTGTGAAGTTTCCAGAAGCAACTCGTGACTTGCCGTGTTGATATATCTGCCAATGATTGCGCACCATAAAATATTTACAGGCATAAATTGGCTTGTGGTTTAAAATGCCAATGCGCCAGTCAAACTCGGTGTACAAATACTCTTGAGCCAGCAATAAAGACGAGCGTTGAAATAACCGTTGTAGGGCGTTATCAAGCTCGGTTTTATTTTTGACTTTTTCTACTCCAATAGAAAAAGCACCATCAGGTATTTTTAGTACAAGTGGGTAGCCTAAAATGGCTACTTTACTGTCAATCTGGTCTTGCTCTGCAATACTGAGTATAAAAGTTTTAGGGGCATTTACTTTGTTTACCGCAAATAAATCAGCAAGGTAGACTTTGTTCGTACAATGCAAAATTGAAGTAGGATCATCAATAACCACCAAACCTTCTAACTCGGCTTTTTTGGCAAATCGATAGCTAAAGTTATCAATGGATGTCGTGGTGCGAATAAAAAGGCCATCAAATTCAGGTAAGCGCAGGTAGTCTTGCTGTGTTATCAATTCACAATCAATACCTAATGATTTACCAGCAGCAATAAATTTTTTTAATGCCGAGTTATCAGAAGGTGGTAGTTTCTCTTGAGGATCGACTAAAATAGCTAAGTCAAAACGATAGTTTTTACTTGCAGGTTTTTTACGCCATATTTTTCCACTAAAGTTATCTAAGGCATCAGCAAATTCCTCAGCTTCTCGTTCGTTTAATGAATCAGGGCTTACCGCATCAATAGCTTGTACTTGCCAGCCACCATTAAAGTTCAGCGTAATACGCAAAATAGGATATGGAAAATGTTCGAACACCTTACGCGCCAATTCCTCATATTCAGATTGAGCAGTTCTACCAAAATAACTAACCAAATGAATTGGCATTAACGGCGTAACATCAGGCACTTGCCAATTAAAGGCTGCTTTAGAGAGCAACTTTGGCATAAAGCTTAATGTGAGATGGGTCAATTCCTGCTGGCTGAGATCATTTAGCGTGCTAATTGACGGAATAACATTATGGCCTCGGGCTTCAGCTATCAGTGAGCAATAGTAACCTAGCGATAAATAGGCGTGGCTTTTACATAAATTTATCACTCTTAAGCGTGATTTTTTGCCTGCTTTAGCGGTAAGGTTTATTGGATACTGATGAGCAAGAAATTGCTCAAAAGTTATAACCTGTTCAGGGTTTAAATGGCACTCCCAATCTGCTTGACTATCAATAACTATCATGGTGTTTGGCATAATAAAGACCAATAAAAATTTCCTGCAGTATGAGCGTCAACAAAAAAATATCAAACGTATTATTTTGTTGTTATTGATAAAAAAAATTACGTATAACTTTATAAGATGAACAGTATATTATTCGCGCTTATAGCCCTTAATATAGTCACTCTGGTAAATATAACTGTTTGCATAAGGTGTTAATTGCCAACTTATTTACTATGAAATTAATTGTGCATTAGTGAGTTTAAAAGTAATGAACCTCAATACCCATTCACCTGTTGAAACAATAAACATTGTGCCCGCATCATTAACGCATTTAGACGCCTTAATAAGCCTAGAAAATACGTGCTTTAGCTCAGATAAATTAAGTCGTCGAAGTTTTAAACGCTTCATTACTAATGCTCAAAGTGTTTTTTTCGTGGTACTAATGGCTGATAAAGTTGTTGGCTATTTACTCACAATATTTCATCGTGGTACACGTTTAGCTCGGCTATATTCTATGGCGGTATCGCCTCAGTATCGAGGGCGAGGTATTGCGCGTTCATTGATGAAAAAAGGTGAATTGGCAGCAGAAGAAAAAGGCGCACACTATTATCGCTTAGAAGTAAGTACTGAAAATACCTTAGCAATTAACCTTTATCATTCGTTGGGCTTTAAAGAATTCAAACTGATCAAGCAATACTATCAAGATCATACCGATGCGCTGCGAATGCAAAAGCGTATTCGATATTATCAACGTTCAAGTGTTCACACCGTTATTCCTTGGTTTGCTCAAAGCACACCATTTACTTGTGGCCCAGCGTCACTGATGATGGCAATTGCGGGATTAAAAAAAGGCTATACATTCTCACTTGAAGAAGAGTTAGCAATATGGCGTGAAGCAACCACTATTTACATGACCTCAGGGCATGGTGGTTGCCACCCATTAGGCTTAGCATTAGCAGCTAAAGCACGAGGTGTTGAAGCGCAGGTATGGATAAACAGTACCGAGCCCTTATTTGTTGACGGTGTTCGTAATGAAGATAAAAAAAACATTATTACAACAGTGCACCATCATTTTGTTCGGCAGTCTGTCAATGCAAAACTACCTATACACTATGAAAACATTAGTACAGATATTATTAAAAAAGCCTGCAATGAAGGGGCTTTTACCATGATATTAATTAGCACTTACCGCATGGACAAAAAAAAAGCACCACACTGGGTTGTGGTGAGTGGTTATGATGAAAAGTGTTTTTATCTTCATGATCCTGATCCTAATGAACACGACCAAGATCAGGTTGATTGTCAATATCTTCCTATTGCGCATCAAGACTTTGAGCGAATGTCGGTGTTTGGTTCAAATAGGATGCGTACAGCGATTGTTCTCAAATAACTGCTCAGCAGAGCCTTAACGTTAAGTTAATGAAAAATATTGATTGAAGACCTGAATTTTTTTCATTTTGATTCTTTGATATTTAGTGACATTATCTCGCTAACTTCATTGAATTAACGGCCTTTGTTAGCATTAAACTGTTGAAGCTATTAACACTCCCATTTTCTAGTAGGAAAAAATATGAAAGATTTAGCATTGGTGATAATCATTTTAACTATGTTAACTTGCTTGAGTTTGAATGTAGAAATTAGATCATCGATGGATGCAAAACCAGAGATACGAGATAAAACCAAGCTAGTGACGTTAGATGATGCAAGCCCAGTAGCATTAGATAATACAACACTAAGTGCAGGCACTGAATGTACGAAAGCACAAGATACTGAAAGTGTTAATTGTCTAAACACGGCTGCGAACCCTTAATTAAGGCACATTGCTAGCGTTTAATTTAGCAGTGGGCTGTTGAGCTAATATACTGTCGGATTTCAATCTGTCTCTGTTTTTCAATTGTAATTTTTCAAAAGCAATAACTAAGCCTCACCGTAATGTGAGGCTTTTTTGTCTTATAGCGATGACCTGTTCTAAATAAGACTGACTGGACAGTTAAGCTGGCGAAGTATTTGTTATAAGTCAGTTGCTATTTGTTCGCTATAGGAGCGATATAGCGCTCAGTTGTGCTGCTTTAATCAAATAATGTGTTGAAAGTGCTATTTTAGTGAGTTTTATGTGACCTTACGGATGTATTATTAATAGTTATGAGTCAATTACTACTGTTTCATTATGCTTTGATGCTGAAACTTATTTAAATGAGTGCTTTTAATATACTGCAATAGATTCAAGTGGTTGATGAGTTTTTTTTGTCAGAATTCTTTGCACTATGTTTTATAGGAGGTAGTTGGTATTTTTAATTTATTGAAATTTATTGAAATTTATTGAAATTTATTGTTTATTTTATCTTGGTGTGATTTTTGCTTATCTGTAGTGTGTCGCTATTTGTATTGCTATAGATTAAAATTAATGAAAAGTTTAAAGGAAAACCCATGTTGTACTCTAAAAAAATTATTGCCGTTTTAAAGGCTAGCCTATTAGTGCTTTCGGTATCAATTGTTCCAAACACTTATGCAGGTCTCATTAGTCTTTCTTCTGACTATATAGTTAATGTGTCACTTGACGGTGATCATAATTCAGCCGGTACAGTGAATGGCTTAGTTGGTAATGAAGTTATTGCCCGAGAACGTCTAGTTCAATCTCAAGAAGATATGCGCATTGCTTCTTTTATCCAGTTTGATATGAGTTTATTTACATTAGAGTTAGTTAACGCTTCAGGTTTTTCAGCCTTATTTGAAGCAGACTTTACCGAACGTTTAAATACCATTAATAACATGAGTGTGATGTTAGGAGAAGTGGGCAGTGTTTGGAATAATGTGGCAGGAACTTTACCTTTATTTGAAATGGCGGGATTGTCAGCAAATTCGGCTTCATTAGTAGATAATATTAAAGATGGCGATTTTGGCACCTACTCTCTTGATGTAACTGCAATTGTTCGTAGTTGGGTAAGTGGAACGTCAGTAAATAATGGCTTTGTTGTGTATGGTGCAGCACCGGTTTTTCAAGGAGCAGGTTTTAACAACATATCATTGGAAGTAACAACTCCTACGTTATCAGCAGTTACTGTATCTGAGCCGACTACACTTGTTATTTTTGGCTTAGGAATGATCGCTTTAGCATCACGTCGATTTAAAAAACAATTTTAATAATTGATACCTATTCAATAGCTAGAATATTTGCTTGAATGGGGATATTAAATCGCTAAATGCTAAAAAACACCAATGGTAACCATTGGTGTTTTTTTTTGCGTAATTTAGCTTGTTGCACTTATTAGTTGTACCATACGATACTTGATTAGTGGGGGGGGGATTTAGCACAAAGTGCTCTTAGGCTGTTAGGTATCTAATGTAATCAATTCAGCTTTATTGATTGGCTTATGGCTCATTGGTTTATCTATTTGCTGAGCGATTAAGTTTTGTGGAATATGAGGCTGTAACAAAGGCACAAACAGCTCAACATCGGTTAATGTGCTATCAAGCCAATGATCAATGATATTCTCATCTTGAGGCAGTATTAGCGGCATGGCTTTACTGTGAATATGTTGTAGTTTCTTATGTGCAGGTAAGGTGATCACTGAGCATGAGGTTTTTACTTCACCTGTTCGGTTATTAATCCAATCTCGAGATAAACCACCCAGCAATAGCCCTCCATGTTCGGCTTGCATATCAAAATAATGTACCGGCTTTTTATTGATAAATTCAGTTTCACCGAAACCTTTTACCGCAATAACACAGCGTGAATGTCGGTAGGCTTGATAGCCAGCACTGTTCGGTGTGTTTAACTTATCGTATCGGGTATTAAATGAGGTGTACTTTGAAGGTTTAAAGCCATTTTCAGTGCTATCTAGTAATAACCACCAAATAGCATTTTCAACAACACGGCTATTAGCTTTTTCTCTAACAATAGCAACAGTATCAGTCGCTTTGACAAAATGCTTGTTGATGGGTCTATCAACCATTTTATTGATTTTTAAACTGGTATAGAGCTTTCTCACTCCACCATCAAAAGTCGCATTAAATCTGCCGCACATAATTTATCCTCTCTGGATACTAATAAACTATTTTAGCAGGTTATTTTAGGGATATGCTGCCAATTAGTGGTGAATTGTCGGCTAAGAAAGTGCCGCTTCATATTCCACTTTTGAGTTTGTCCTGCACTCGCAACATTAATACTACCAGCACCGTAACGTTTGTTAATATTATCAACACATTTCATCAGTGCAGGATTGTTATTATCAACATCAAATAAATCACCTTGCTGAAATGTATTACTGGCCAACTCGATAGCGCCCACACCACAACGATAAAAGTTAACACCCGATTGATATATTTTCGGTAAAACTAATGAAACCGCTTGTGCAAGTTGGCTAGTATTATCGGTGGGAATAGCAAAAGGGTAAACAAGCGCTTGTTTATAGTAATCATTATCGTGTGGTGAATTTGCTGCAAACACCATTAGCTTTTTAACTTGTGATGACTGTTGGCGCAGCTTTTTAGCAACAATGCTAGCATGGCTTGCTAATGCGGCATTAAGCAGGTTGTAATCACTTATTCGTTGGCCAAAGCTACGGGTTGAAAATATCTCTTTTTTAGGCGTTTTAACTTCATCCCATGATAGGCAGCTAGTACCATTTAACTCACTTACGGTGCGTTCGGTTACCACACTAAATTGCTGACGAATATTTTTAGGGTTTTGCTTCGCTAAATCTAATGCGGTATGAATATTTTGTAGGGCGAGTTTTTTCGTTATGCGATTACCGATACCCCATACGTCAGCTGTATTCATACGTTGTAAAATTGCTGATGCACTGTCTTTTGTGTCAATAACTGCCACACCATCGAACCCTGATAACTTTTTAGCAGCATGATTAGCTGCTTTGGCTAATGTTGCCGTTGTACCAAAACCAACGCCAACAGGTAAGCGAGTTTCTTTCCATATAGCTTTACGTATTTGGTGGCCGTATTCATACCAATTAGTAATCGCTTTATGAAAGTTATCAAAGTATAAAAAGGATTCATCGATAGAGTAAATGTATTGGTTATCACAAAATCGACTGATCACTGTCATCATACGCTCTGACAAGTCAGCATACAGTTCGTAATTTGATGAACGAATAATAACCCCATGTTTGTGTAATAAATCTTTAATTTGAAAATAAGGTGTAAATTTAGGAATACCAAGGCGCTCAGCAATGGGGCAAGCAGCGCAAATGCAACCGTCGTTATTGGTTAAAACTACAACGGGTTTATTGCGAATACTAGGGTCGAATACTTTTTCAGCCGAGGCATAAAAAGAGGTAGCATCAACTAAGCCATACATGCTTTTAATTCTGGTGCTTGGTGATGTAGTCGAATTGAACGAGTAACAACCCCTTCTAGTTGAAAGTCATCACTTGGTAAAATTGCTATCGGTTGATGATGTTTAGATGCTGACAGTAAACGAGCTTGTTGCTTATCAATGATCTTGCAAACAAAGCAGCCGTTATAATTAGCGACAATAACATCACCATTTCGCGCAGTAAGCGCTCTATCAACAATTAATAAATCACCATCAAAGATCCCCACATCCTGCATTGAAACACCTGAAGCTTGACCAATAAAAGTAGCATTAGGGTGACGGATCAGGAGTTTATCAAGTGATAATCCTAGTTCTTTGTATTCTGCTGCGGGTGATTCAAAACCAGAAACCCCTGCTTCTATATAGATTGGAATAACTTTCATAACACTCAAGGTATACTGTATTTATATACAGTATCGTCGAGGCCTTCATAAATAACAAGAAAAATATTGAGCTAATATTGCCGCTTTTTTTTATGAAATGTATATATATATAGAATCGCGCATATCAGATGCTGAAACCTACAAACGATAAGAAGCTGCATCATAAATGACTTAATCTAATAAATGGGACTGATAAAAGCGGTAATAATCCACGTAAGCATTCAACTATCGCCATTCGTCGAGCAATTCTAAATGCTGGCATAGAAGATTTTCGAGTACATGATTTTCGTCATACGTGTGCTAGTCGATTAGTACAAAATGGTATGACGGTTCAGGAAACAGCACATATTTTAGGGCATTCAAATATCGCAACCACCATGCGCTATGCGCATCTTGAGAAGAATCAGGTGGCTGAGAAAATGAAAGCAGTGATTGATCGGTTTAATGATTAACTTATTGATGATTTGTTTTTACTGACTGAGATAATGAATCGATAATTTCTTATTTTATGAAAGATAACTAGCAAAGAGGATGTTTGTAATTGCTAGCTATCTTGTGGGCTCTTAGCGAATATTTAAGAATGTTCTATAAGCAGGGTGAATTGACCAAACAATATTGTCATTTCTATTTTCTATCGATCTGTATAAATCGGGGTCATCTGTGAAATGAGTAAAGGTTTTACTATCATCGTGTATACGAGAAATCAAACCTAGTTTATATAAAAAATCACCTAGATCTTCATGTTCTTCATAGGGTTTACCGTCAATAACTGGAATACTTTCTAACTCCCGAGATCTAATGTAATTATTTTTTAAAACTGAGTGCAGCTCAGAATAAGTAAACTCTTTCTTAGTAGCTCTTAAAGAGTCTATTAGTATTTTTAATTCAGAAAATTGGTGATTATGTTCCTTGATTAAATCATCTCGACGGTGACCACCAAAATCTGAAAGGATGTAATTGATATGATCAAGAGCAATTTTATTAGCATAAAGTGTTTCATCGGCTTTTTTCCCTGCCATTCTACATAACTGCCCCATCCATCTCGGTCTTCTATTCGAAAAAGCACTTATAGCATCGAAAAGCCTAGCTTCTTTGTTATTACGCCACTCAATAGGGGATTTAAATACTAAATCAAGTATTTTATTATAATCACCTTTAAGCTTATATTTAGCCGCCTTTGACTTGGGATAGTGCTTTTGTACGTAAACGAGAATCTTTTGTGCAAGCATATCTTGCATATGCTTTTTGCTCCAAAATATTTCTATTATGTATTGTTGTAGTTTATCTAGATCTTCAAGATGACGAAGACACGACCATACATCACTACGCACAGTAGTTCGAATGTTTAAATTTTTCAATTCAAAGGAAAGTGCTCTGATAGCGCTAAAAAAAGAGCCAACTTTAGCTTGGTTCTCTGGTGTATTTTCAAATTTAGCATCAATATCGTCAATTAATAACCAAACATTTGAATTAGCATTTTCATCTTGATAATTTTGAAGTAGAGCATCGAGGTTTTCGGGTAAAGAACTCTTAATTTCAGCACCTACTAATGGGATCTTTCCTTTAACTCTAGAGATCAAACCACCGATAAGGTTTTTGCTTTTTAAACCGTCTAGTTCCGATAATTCAACCATTGACATTTCGTTACTGGTTAAAGCACAACCAATACGATTCCCTATCTCTACAATAATTCTTTTGCAGATGATTTGTTTCCAATAATTTTCCAAGTAAGAGTGATCGTCACCTTTAAAGTTTCCAAGCCCTAGTAGAGCATTTCCTTTAACCCTGATGATTATTGGAGAGTTGTAACAAGCATCTCTTTGCAGCTTATATTGAAGTCGAGACAATAAGGCCGATTTACCCATGCCTTTTCGTGCACTGACAATTGAAAGCTTTTCGTCTACGTCAAAGAAGCATTCAAAGTCACGGTGATCTATATAGTATGAATTCAGCACTTCTAGTGATTCGTCTTCACCAGCTTCATTTCCAAATAATTTTTTATCTTTAAGGTTAATTGATGCCATTTATTGTCGTTCTCATCGTCCATGGGAATTTGATGGAAATACAATATCATATTGTTTGCATATAGAGAGGTAAATTATTGTTATTAAATGGTTTAAAGAGAGTGTTTAGATTGTCTATGATGAACATAAACCAACGGCTATCACTGGTGTTAATACCCAGTTCGGATATTTACATCATCAATTAACTTACCCTAATAAATTACACCCGCAGTTTTAGTGGCTTATAGATCAACGTCAATACCCTAAGCAACGGATTAAATCCTTTTTTACTCGCCCAAATTACCAAATAAACGTTCTATCAATCGATAAAGCAACCAAACCCAATTCATTTACCCTAGGTTAAATTAGGGCCCTAGTTAGGGTAATGCAAAATGGCGTGTGTTTCGTACCTATTAGTATTTTGATACAACAGAGTTAAATCACGTATAGGACGCAGAATAGGTGGGGTAGGGGAGTTTATTGGTGCTATTGAAATCTATTAAAGAATTTACCCAAACGACAGACACAAAAAAGCCCTAACAAAGTTAGGGCTTATTGCTTCCTACGAAGGAATGGTGCCGACTGCCGGAGTCGAACTGGCGACCTACTGATTACAAGTCAGTTGCTCTACCAACTGAGCTAAGTCGGCACACGAAAATGTGTGCGATAATTATATGCATTGAACTAATTATCTTGGCACCGAATCAACATCGGAACTTGTTGATCCTACATTTAGCTTATTTAAAATTTAAAAGCTAAAAGTGTAAATGGTGCCTCGACCCGGAATCGAACCAGGGACACGAGGATTTTCAATCCTCTGCTCTACCGACTGAGCTATCGAGGCACATTAACAACCATAATGATTGTCTTGTACATTGTCTTCTTGGCTGTGCCTTGAAGACGGGGCGTATTAAACTGTTTTTCGTTTATCCCGTCAACCCTTTTTTTTAAATAAATGTTTGTTTGCCGCTTTTTTCAGCTGATTGTGCTTTTATGGAACAATTTAGCCGAAGTTTTTCTACTTTGATGGTCATTTGTTATTTTTAATGGCCATATAAAGTGCCGATGCCTATGATGATAAATTTGTCGCTGGCGGTGTAATAAAGCATCTTCCAGCGATAAATTGGGTAATATTAAATGGATAAAAAGCTACCATTAAGCACCTCTGCAGCCGTTGCAATAATTAAAACGGCTGAGATGGAAGCACAAAATTCATTTATTGACAGCACATAGTAAGCTGAGCTTTATTGCTGAACTCAGTAATAAATACTGAAACAAAAAATACTGTCGAGTTCTGTTATTTTTTCTCGGGTGTATAACCTTCAATCTCAGGCTCTTTACCGTCAAATAAATAGGCAACCATGGCGGCTTCTAAAAACGCACGATCATCAGGGTTCATCATGTTCATTTTTTTTTCGTTAATCAGCATGGTTTGCTTTTTTTGCCAATGGCCCCATGCTTCTTTAGAAATGTTATCAAAAATACGTTTGCCTACTTCACCTGGGTAAAGTTGAAAGCCTAGACCTTCGGCTTCTTTTTGTAAGTTTTGACAAAAAACGATACGGCTCATAATAAATTCTCTTTGTATAAAGGTTTGTATAAGTGATGAAATTAAACAGGTAATTGCTCAAGCTGTTTAATTAATTTCTGCGTTGATGCCGCTAACCCCACCGACGCTGTTGTGGCTAAATTATACCACTGCAATGTGCTATTTTCGCTAATTTCTTTTGCTGGTAATAGCTCACAATCAATTACTATAGCTTCTATATCGAGATGAAAGTGACTAAAGGTATGGCGAAATTTATCTAAAGCAAATGTTGCCGTTTGGGCAAGATTTAATTTGCTCAATAATTCAGCTAGCTCATCAGTATCTGATATCTCTAAAAAGCACCATAAACCACCCCAAATACCAGCAGGAGGGCGTTTTTCCATTAATACTTGCTGGTTAACACGGGGTATTACCATAATGGTGCTTTTTTCTGGGATAGTTTTTTTTGGCTTTTTTTGAGGATAGCTTGCTTGTTCGTCGCTAGCAAAGGCCAAACAGCTTGCATTAATAGGACAAATTTCACATTTAGGTTTAGAGCGTGTGCAAACCATAGCACCTAAGTCCATCATGGCTTGATTAAACTGTGCTACACCAACTTTGGGGGTTAAGGTCTCAGTAATTGGCCATAAGGTTTTTTCGTAAATGGCTTGGCCAGCATGGCCTTGTACTTTATAGCAACGGGCTAATACTCTTTTGACATTACCATCTAGAATAGCGTGGTGCTTATTTAAGGCCAAACTTAATATCGCACCTGCGGTTGAACGACCTATGCCGGGAAGTGCGATAACTTCATCAATATTTTCAGGAAACCTTCCTTGGTAGTTAGCTCTAATAGTTTTTGCGGTTTTATGTAAATTTCGTGCTCGAGCGTAGTAACCTAAGCCGGTCCAGTGGTGAAGTACCGTGTCTTCATCAGCATCAGCTAAAGCGGTAATATTAGGAAAGCTTGCCATAAATCGTAAGTAATAAGGGATCACCGTTGCTACCTGCGTTTGCTGTAGCATAATTTCTGAAATCCAGACACGGTAAGGGCTTTTATCTTGCTGCCATGGCAAGTGTTTTCTGCCTTGCAACTGAAACCATGATAATACTTGGTCGCTGAATGCTTGGGCAGATTTGGCTGATATAGTAGTTTTATTTGTCATAACGGCGACAGTGTAGCGAATAAAGCTCAGATTTTCATTGCAAAAATTTCTATTGCCACTATGCTCTCGCACATAGTAACCAGCCAGTGTTTGGTTTGAACCAAGCCGTAAGGAATTAAACATGAAAGTAGATGCAAAAAATCGTAGTAATCGTTTACGTAAAAAATTACGCGTTGATGAATATCAAGAGTTAGGTTTTGATATTGCTTGGCAACTTGATGAAGGTGCTGACAATGAGGCTGTTGATGCTTTTTTAACGAAATTTTTTGATGAAGCTATTGATCCAAATGGTTTAGGCTTTGGCGGCGAGGGTGATACCTTATGGCACGGTTTAATTTGTACGCAGCAATTGGGGAAATGTACAGAAGAGCACCGCCAATTAGTCGAAAAATGGTTAACAGATAATGGTGCAACTGCTGTTACCGTTGGACCATTGTACGATGTTTGGTGGGCAGAATAGTTCTGAGTTAATTCATTTAACTTGATATGTAAATATAGGGGCGTTGACTTATATCTTGATAGGCAGAATGCCGTGATTGAATTTCAGTCTTTAAACAAGGATAATACGCGCCCTAATTTCGATGACACAACTAAATAATAGATAGCATTATGACAGACAGAAGCCACAAAACCGTTGAACAAGCAGAGCAAGAAGGCAAGTACATTAGAAAAGTTCGTAGCTTTGTTAAACGTGAAGGCCGCCTTACTAATGGTCAAGCCAAAGCCCTAGAGCAGTTTTGGGACACCATGGGTTTGAACCATCAAGATGGGTTGATTGATCCTAGCGCATTGTTTGGTAATGACAATCCTGTTGTGCTTGAAATTGGTTTTGGCATGGGTAAGTCATTAGTCGAAATGGCTAAAAATGCCCCTGAACTTAACTTTATTGGTGTCGAAGTACATCGTCCAGGAGTAGGGGCGTGTATCGGCTTAGCGCAAGAAGAGGGCGTTAACAACCTTAAAGTATATGAACATGACGCCATTGAGGTTTTAGCTGACTGTATTCCCGCTGAGTCGCTAACAACTGTGCAATTGTTTTTTCCTGATCCATGGCATAAAAAGAAGCATCATAAACGTCGCATTGTACAAGCGAGCTTTGTTGAAGTTATTCGCCAAAAGCTTAAAATGGGTGGCGTTTTTCATATGGCGACTGACTGGGAAAACTATGCGGAATGTATGCTAGAAGATATGAAATCTTCACCTGGTTATAAAAACTTATCATCAAACGATGATTATGTGCCACGCCCAGACTCTCGCCCGTTAACTAAATTTGAAAACCGTGGTCAGAACTTAGGGCATGGTGTTTGGGATTTGCAATTTAGTCGCATTAGTTAATTTCAGCTCAGGTTTGTTAAGGTGGTATAATCTACCACCTTTATTCATTTGTGGTTTAATTCTGCGGTTATGATAATACCTATCGCCGTTTATCGGTGCAACTTGTCGCGTTCAATATGAAATAAGTGCTGACTATTACGTAAATTCCCGGTTTCTTTTAACCATTGTTCATCAATAATTTCTCGTCTTAACGCTGCTTGTAAAATTCGACCTACCGATGCACTCCAATAATGAATTGTCGCTTCTTGGTGTGCTGGGGTATTTGGTAACAGTTCGTCACGAGTTTCAGCCATTTCTGTAATAATATTTTCAATAACTTTAGGTTTTAACTCTTGAATAATTTGCCGTTTAAATTGGGTGAAGCGTTTGGCACGCATCAACTGCCATATTAGCCAAATTAAGAATAAAGCTGCGATTATAACAATGATTTCCAAAACAATAATACCCAAATAAAGTCAAAAAATAACGCGTCATGATAACAGTATTCTTTGCTTACGGTTAAGGTTTTTAATGGCGATTAATTTACTTTATTTAGCTAAAGAAAAAGCCTAAATCATCTTAGCATAAGTGATTTTAAATACGGGTTAAAACACTTGCAGTGACTCAATGGTGCAATGGCTCAGCAGTTAATATCTTATACAGCCGTATATCTAGGGTAGCTAATATCATCATCAGTAAACGACTAAGGTTTGAACTGTGCACCTTCGTGCATTAATAATTTTGCTTTTAAAGCTAAACCACCGGCATAACCGGTTAATTTACCATTACTACCAATAACACGATGACACGGCACAATAAGCGCAATCGGGTTAGCGCCATTTGCCGTACCAACCGCACGAACCGCTTTTTCATTATTAATGCTTTTAGCAATCCAAGCATAGCTTTTTGTTTCACCGCAGGGAATTTCAGTTAATGCCTGCCAAACTTGTTTTTGAAAATTCGTTCCTGTGGGTGCTAAGGGGATGTCGAAGTGCTTTCTACTGCCTGTGAAATATTCAGATAACTGTTGGATAACCTCCGTAAACTTGCTGTTATCGTGGCTTAACCCTGCAAAGGCTATCGGTGACTTTCCCGCTTGAAATGCTAGCGCGCTTAAACCATGAACATTGGCTGTTAAGGCTATTTCACCTAAGGGTGATTGGTACGTACAGTAATACATTTTTAAGGTTCCTGATCATTAGCGTAAATAGACATGGGATATTTTAGGTTTTAGCTGCTAGAGATTGCCATAAATAAATAGCAGCGTAAGCACGCCAAGGCCGCCAACTTTCCGCTAAAGCTAATATGGCTTTATTTTTGGGTTTAATTTCATCGTAAGTTAAGGCTTTAATGATACCTAAATCAGCACTTGGAAAGGCGTCTGGATCGCTTAAGCCACGCATAGCAATATAATTGACTGTCCAAGGGCCAATACCTTTAAGTTTTGTTAGTGCTATTTCAAGCTCTTCAATTGTTAAACCTTTTGCGAATATGCTTTGCTGGGCTTGAAAGTAGGTTACCCAAGTTTGTAAAGTGGTGATGCGAGAGCGAGTTAAACCTATGTCTTGGTAATCTGCATTTAGTAATGCGTTAATACTCGGAAAATATTTTGACGGTTTGTCATTGCCTATTAACTCACTATTGGCAATATCATCACCATATTTTTCAGCAATACGTTGAGCAAGAGTCGTTGCGCCTTTTACCGAGATTTGCTGACCTAATATCGCTCGTATAGAAAATTCAAAAATATCCCAGCAGCCAGGTAAACGCAAACCAGGAAACTGTTCGATAACAGCTGCTAGCTTGGGATGTTTTATTAAGTGCTGATGAATGATTTGCATGTCAGCATCTAAGTCAAACATACGGCGAACCCGTACAATGACTTGGTGCAAATAACTGTAGTCAGTTAACTTAACGGTTAAGTTCAAAGCATTCTTACTTTCGTGATGACTAACTTTTAGCCAGCCTCTGCAGTCATCCAACGCTAGGGTACGAAAATAATGCTCAGTATTAATCTCTTCAATATTACTCATTTTTCTTGTTTGGAAAAAACTCAGCATAAGCGGCCAGTCAAAAGGTGCTTTATATGGCAATAATATAGTAACTTGGTTTTCAGCGCTGATGACTTTTTTACCTCTGATATCACTGGGTGTGGTTTTGTAAGTTTGCATAATGACTTCATTAAAACGTCGTATGCTATTAAAACCAGAGGCAAAAGCGATGTTGGTCATACTTAATGATGTCGAAATAAGTAGTTTATGGGCAAGCAATAAACGTTGTTGATGAAAGAATTCACTCGGCGGTAAGCCATAATATTTTATAAAAATACGATGAATTTGCCTTTCACTCATATCTAGTTGTTGAGCGCATTTTTGTAAACTGTAATTGTTTTCATAATAGGCTTGGCTAATTTGCTTTATTTTTCTTGGTAGCGGTAAGCTTGGTGCCAGTTGAGGAAAACAACGTTTACAGGGACGAAAACCCGATTGTTGCGCTAATTCCGCACTTTCGTAATAGGTTACATTTTCAGGCTTTGGAGCTCTAGCGGGGCACACCGGACGACAAAAAATGCCAGTAGTGAAAACGGCAGTAAAAAATTTGCCATCAAAACGAGCATCACGGCTTAAGCGTGCTTTTTCACAAACCGCAACATTTAACATATTTTATTTTTAGTCATAGTGATACCTTTATTACTTTGGCAAATTTTTCTTTGATGATACGCTAGGCAATGTAAATAACTAGCGGTAATCGGACAAGACCTAAAATATAATAATGTCCAAAGAGTTAATACTTCTACAACACAGTACTTCAATAACAGATAACTTAGCTCAAGGTTGGTTTTTTAATTCTACGGTAAACTCAGTTGTATTATTTTTTATCTAGTGAAAGTTACTTTTTAATCATAGTGATTTATTCATTATGCTAAAGAAGGCCTTTAGCTTCGGCGTTGTACATAATATTGATAAAAATTAATGAGTTTGTTATTTGACATTATTGCCCACTATTATTTAAATAGTGTTACGATTTAAGGATATATACATGTGCTTAGATAATTCTTATAGGTTTTATCTGTGATAAAAAACATTGCGTGGATGAAGTAATGGATAATAAGGGTGCTTTTAATAGTAAATTAAGTCGACGAGTCTTTATTTATATTTTCCTCTGCAGTGCTTTGCTGTCTGTGTGCTCAACTATGATTCAGCTATATGTGGACTTTCAAAGCGGTGTCTCTAAGCTTGATGAGCGCTTTAATGATATTGAACTTAGTTTTAATCAATCAATATCAACCAGTTTGTGGGACTTTAATGAACCTTTAGTTCGACAACAAATTGATGGGATTTTACGTTTAGCTGATATTCGTCATGTAAAAATAACCACGAGCTTCGGTAAAGTATATCAAGTTGGTGATACTACCGATGCGCTTAAAAAAACAGAAAGCTATCCGATTATTTTTGAAGGTAACAGTATTGGCAATATGGTCATATCTGCTGATTATCAAGATATTTATCAAGAGCTACAACAGAGAGCTGGCTTTATTGTAGTTTCAGAATTTATTAAGATTTTTATTGTTGCCTTCTGTACTTTTTTTATTGTTCATTGGCTTATTACTCGCCACCTATATCGCATCACCCTATATTCGAAAGCGATGACAGGGCAAAGTATAGACACTCCTTTAATACTCGAAAATCGTGGTGAAAGAACCGATGAGCTTGATGAACTCGTATCAGCCATTAATGATATGCGCTTGACACTCAAGGACGATATTATTCAGCTAGAAGATGCTGAAAATGCCTTAATTAATCTCAATGGTGATTTAGAGATAAAAGTTTATGAGCGTACAGCCAAACTCGCTGAAATCAATCAACACTTACAACAATCTTTAAATGAATTAACCTTAGCAAAAGATCAGCTGGTACAGTCAGAAAAAATGGCTTCACTTGGGCAATTAGTTGCCGGAGTTGCCCATGAGGTTAATACCCCTTTAGGTATTTGCGTAACGTCAGTCAGTGCTTTAAAGGAAAAGATATCAGAATTGAATCAATCACTTATTGATGAGAAGCTGACAAGAAAACAATTAACCTCAATTTTAAATCTGTTCGTTGAATACGAGCAAATTATTGAACGTAGTTTAAATAAAGCGGTTGATTTAATTCGAAGCTTTAAATCTGTCGCGGTTGAGCATCACACTGATCCCAAGATCAATATAAATTTGTACCGACATGTTAATGACGTTGTAAATACTGTTAAAACCTTATTTAAACAAAAAAACTATACGATTAAGATAAAAATTGATGAAGCATTGAATGTGTTTACTTTTCCAAGTGCATGGAATCAAATACTGACAAATTTTTTGACCAACTCACATATCCATGGCTTTGAAAATCGTATGGAAGGTGAAATATCCATTGAATTTCAAGTGAATAAAGAAAGCCTAATATTAATATATCAGGATAATGGCAAAGGTTTGGATGAGAAAATAAAAGATAAAATATTTGACCCTTTTGTCACTACTAAACGTGGCTTCGGTGGCTCAGGCTTAGGTATGAATATAGTTTACAATTTAGTCAACACTAAGTTGGGCGGGAGTATTAAAGTTGTTGCAAGCGATCATGGCTGCTGCTTTGTTGTTAAAGTGCCTTTGCAAACAGAACAAGGAAGTAATACCGAACAGCTAAGTCCAAATTTGAAGTTGATTGATTAATATCGGCCTTTTTTGTGTTTAACGTGTGGTTATTTATAATAGCGGCAATATTTTCAGGAAGCCCAGTATGAGCATAGTATATAAAACCAGAACGCAATTAGTTGTGGAAACACTGAGAGAGAAAATCTTAAGTGGTGAGATTCAAGCGGGGCAACCTTTAAGACAAGCTGCGCTTGCAAGCGAGTTAAATGTTAGCCGAATTCCAGTAAGAGAAGCTTTACTACAACTTGAGGGTGAAGGTTTAGTGGTTTTTGAACCACATAAAGGGGCAACGGCAACCGAGCTAAATGCTGATCAGGTAGATGAGCTGTTTGAGTTACGTGCGATGCTAGAAGCTGATTTATTGGCAAACTCATTGCCACGTCTTAGCAATGAAAAATTGGAAGAAGCAACACAATTACTGAAAAGGCTTGATAAAGCACTTGGCAAAGAAAATGCGGCTAACACCTGGAGTGAACTTAATTCAGATTACCATAATTGCTTATACTCCGAGGCAGAACGTCCACAAACTCAAGTTTTAGTTAATATGCTCAATAAAAATGCTGACCGTTATATTCGTATGCATTTACTTTGGGCTGGTGGTATTTCTAAAGCAGAATCGGAACACAATGAAATTTTAGCGCTATGTAAAGCACGTAACGTTGAAAAAGCAGTTGCCTTGTTGCAACAACATATTTTGGGCTCTCGTGATGAAATTAAAGCCTTTTTAAATGAACGGGAATCAATTATTAGTGGTTAATTCTAACTAACTGGCACTATTTGAGTTAAGAAATGTTCTGCGCTAAAAATCAATTTTATGCTTTGGCATAGACTTGTTATTTGCTTGAAAATCTTGATGTAATTTTGAGCATATATTGACTTTTTAGCTATATATCTATAGTATTCCCGCGCCTTCAAGCCCCGAAAGATAACGATTTTTGTTTAGATTACCTGTCATTAGGTGGTTTCGGGTCTATACCTAAAGTATTTAAGTACAAGCCAAGTTAATAAATTTGGGCTTGTACTTTTGATGTTCTAATCAAAGTTGAGAAAATAATGTTTGAATTACACGCCAGTAAAGTGGCAAATTTAAAAAATGATGTCTTGTCGGGCTTTACAGTCGCCTTAGCATTAGTACCTGAAGCTGTTGCTTTTGCCTTTGTCGCCGGAGTTGAGCCTCTTGTTGGTTTGTATGCTGCTTTTATGGTGGGGTTAATTACCTCTATCTTTGGTGGGCGTCCAGGTATGATTTCTGGTGCCACAGGTGCTATGGCGGTTGTGATGGTGAGCTTGGTGGCTATTCATGGTGTTGAGTACCTATTTGCCACCGTGGTGCTAACAGGTCTGCTACAAATACTGGCTGGTATATTTAAGCTGGGTAAGTTTATCCGCTTAGTACCTCACCCCGTTATGTTAGGTTTTGTTAACGGCTTAGCTATTGTTATTTTCCTTGCTCAGTTAGGGCAATTTAAAGTTACTGATGAGAATGGCGTATTAGCTTGGATGCAAGGCAGTCAATTAATGATTATGGTGGGTTTAATCGCGTTAACTATGGCTATTATCCACTTTTTACCAAAACTAACCAAAGCAGTACCGTCATCACTTGTGGCGATAGTCGTTGTTACTATTTTAGTGCAAAGTCTTGATTTGGATGCACGTACCGTAGTTGATTTTGTTCGTGATATGACCAATGATCCGATGGCATCTATTGCCGGTGGTTTACCACAATTTAATATTCCTAATGTGCCATTTAACTTAGAAACGTTATACGTTATTTTACCTTTTGCGTTTATTTTAGCTGCGATTGGTTTGATTGAGTCGTTATTAACATTGACATTAATCGACGAACTAACCGGTACTCGTGGTCATGGTAATAAAGAATGTGTTGCTCAAGGTGCAGCGAATACAGTTACTGGCTTCTTTGGAGGTATGGGTGGTTGTGCGATGATTGGTCAATCAATGATCAATGTAAACTCTGGTGGTCGCGGCCGTATGTCAGGTGTTACAGCGGCACTTGCCTTACTGGGCTTTATTTTATTTGCTTCAAGTCTTATTGAGCAAATCCCTCTAGCGGCACTGGTTGGCGTGATGTTTATTGTCGTGATTGGCACGTTCGAATGGTCGAGCATACGTATATTAGGTAAAGTACCCAAAGCAGATGCTTTTGTTATCATCTTAGTTTCAGCGGTTACTGTGGCAACTGATTTAGCTATCGCGGTTGTGGTAGGCGTTATTGTTTCAGCACTAGTTTTTGCTTGGGAACATGCTAAACACGTTATTGTTCATCGTTCAGTTGATGGTAAAGGCTCAACAGTTTATGACGTCAATGGCCCTTTATTTTTCGGCTCGGTATCAAGCTTTTTAGAGCAATTTGATATGGAAAACGATAGCAATGATGTCATTGTTGAGTTTAAAAACTCTCGCGTAGCCGATCATTCAGCTATAGAAGCGATTGATACTTTAGCGGAGCGTTATATTAACCGTGGTAAGCAAATGCATTTAAGACATTTAAGTAAAGAATGTACGCAGCTGTTAACTAAAGCGGGTAGCTTAGTGGAAATCAATGTCATTGAAGATCCTGATTACCATATTGCGACAGATAAACTAGGTTAAATAGGCGATAAGATGCGATAAGCTATACTTATCGTATCTGTTTAATAAGGCAATTTAATTTAAGTATAAATAAATGCAATTAGAATTTTTTGATGTGCCTAGTCCTTGCATTGGTGTTTGTCAGTCTGATGATAAAGGCCAATGCTTAGGCTGTTTTCGTACCCGAGACGAACGCTTAAATTGGCTGTCATCAGATTCTGTTCAGCGTCAGAAAATTATTAAGCGCTGTCAGCAACGTAAGAAGCGTAAAAACCAACCTGTTAAAGTTAAGCTTGCGGAAGTAATTGTTGAAAATAAACAAGCGTCTCTACTTGATGCACCGAGTAAGCCGCGAATTGATAACAGCAGTGATTTTGACTTTGATGATTTTGAATTATAGCCTACTGCTTAGCCCATTTATCGCAGATAGCTGACAGTTCAACGCAATTGCATAACTCCCCTTTATCTCTGGCTTGTTGTCAGAGACATTTCATAATACTGTAGTATTAATAATTATAAATTACGTCAGTAGTTCACGTTAATAATAAACTCATATAAAAAATTGCCAAAATGACATAATGTTTTTTGCAATTTATGCAGTAATACAGGAAATATCTTATGCAAAAATTTCTCCCATCGCTAGTGATGGCAGCACTTTCTGTTGCCTTAACCGGTTGTTTGCAAAACGAACAGCAAGATGAAAAAGTGGTGATAAATAAAAACCCATACCCAAGTACTTATCAAGTATTACCGCTACAAACAACACTGATTAAAAATGCTACCGTACTGACAGGTACGGGGACTCGTATGGATAATGCTGATGTTTTGATGGTCGACGGTAAAATCAATAAAATTGGTAAAAATTTAAGTGCTGATGGGGCGGTTGAAATTGATGCAAATGGTAAATGGATAACGCCGGGTATTATTGATGTACATTCACATTTAGGGGTTTATCCAAGCCCGTCGGTTGAGTCGCATTCTGATGGCAATGAAATGACTTCGCCTAATACGTCTGAAGTATGGGCTGAGCATAGTGTTTGGCCACAAGACCCTGGTTTTGAAGCAGCACGTGCTGGTGGTATTACGACCTTGCAAATTCTACCAGGCTCAGCCAATTTATTCGGTGGTCGTGGGGTTACTTTACACAATGTACCTAGCCCAACGATGCAAGGTATGAAGTTTACGGATGCACCCTATGGCTTAAAAATGGCTTGTGGTGAAAATCCCAAGCGAGTTTATGGCAGTCGTAAAGTATTACCATCAACGCGTATGGGTAATATGGCCGGTTATAGAATGGCATGGGCAGAAGCTACTGAATATAAACGGGCATGGGAAAAATATGACCGTGATTATGCCGCTGGCAAAAATCCAATTGCACCTGTTCGTGATATAGAGCTAGACACCTTAAAAGGTGTGTTAGATGGTGATATTTTAATTCATAACCATTGTTATAAAGCTGAAGAAATGGCGATGATGATCGATCTGGGTAAAGAGTTTAACTATAACTCGGGGACATTCCATCATGCGATAGAAGCATATAAAATCGCTGACAGCTTAGCTGAAAACGGTAATTGTGCTGCCATGTGGCCAGACTGGTGGGGCTTTAAAATGGAAGCTTATGACATGGTGCATGAAAATGTAGCGATTGTGAATGCAGTCAAAAATTCGTGTGCAATCGTGCATTCAGACTCTGCTAATACTATTCAACGCTTGAACCAAGAAGCGGGTAAGGTTATGTACCGTGCTAATGAAAATGGCTTTGCTATAGCGCCTGAATTAGCGATTACGTGGATCACCGCCAATGCCGCTAAATCACTTGGTTTAGCAGATAAAACCGGTAGCTTAGAAGCAGGAAAAAATGCTGATGTGGTTATTTGGAATCAAAATCCATTTAGTGTTTATGCGCAAGCTGAGCAAGTATTTGTTGATGGTGCGAAAATTTTCGACCGTTTTGACGAAAAGTACCAAGCAAAAAGTGATTTCCTGTTAGGTCAGAGATAAGGTGAAAATAATGACGAATTTTAAACTATTTAAATCATCGCTGATTGCTCTGGCGCTAGCGAGTTCAACAGCAAGCTTTGCCGAAAGCTTTGCTATTACTAATGCCACCGTGCATACCGTAACTGACCAAGGTGTGCTTGAGAATGCTACTGTGGTTATTGAAAATGGCAAAGTGATTGCTATTAATCCTGAAAAAATTACCGCTGATGTCACTATTGATGCTAAAGGACGAATTCTAACACCTGGATTTATTGGCTCTATGAACCAACTTGGTTTAGTTGAAGTTGGTGCGGTTTCTCGTAGTCGTGATGGCGCTGATAAAAAAGCCGATATTACCTTTGATGCAAGTTTAGCGTTTAATCCACGTTCGACAGTTATCCCATACAGTCGTAAGGGCGGTATTACCAGTAATGTTGTTGCGCCTCATGGTGGTGATGATATGTTCAAAGGCCAAACTTTTGTTGCTGATCTCTCTGGAGAATTTAACAGCGTGCGTATTAGCAATAATAATGTGGTTATTGATTTAGGTGCTAAAAGTAAAGGCTCTCGAGCGTTATCACTGCAAAATTTGCATGAGCAACTAGAAGATGCGACAAAAGCGTTAGCGAAAGCTAAAAAGAAAAATACCAAAGATAAAAAAGAAGCAAAAGAGCCGAGTCGTAAAGCACAAGTAGTTAATGCTTTACTCAATGGTGAAAAAGCCTTGATCGCTTATGCTGACCGTGCCACGGATTTATTAGCATTACTAAAGCTTAAAGAAACATTTTCATTAGAGCTTGTGTTAGTCGGTGCTGCGGATGCGGTTTTAGTTGCTGATAAAATAGCTGCAGCAGAAGTACCGGTTGTGGTGGCCGCACTAGATAACTTACCGGGCAGTTTTGACTCTTTACATGCTTCATTAGAAAATGCCGGTAAATTAACTCAGGCTGGCGTTAAGGTAGCTTTGACCGTTAATGGTGATACTCACAATCTTTATCAATTGCGTTTTCATGCTGGTAATGCCATTGCCAATGGCTTAACACGCAGCGCAGCATTGGCATCAGTAACGGCAAATGTTGCTGACGCATTCAATCTTGATAGCGGAAAAATAGCCATTGGGAAAACGGCTGATTTAGTGTTGTGGAGTGCTGACCCATTCGAATTAAGCTCTAAGGTCATTAAAATTTGGATTGCCGGTAAAGAGTATTCAACCGAAAGTCGTCAAGATGCTTTACGTGACCGCTATACAACAAAAAGTGATATGCCGAAAGCTTACGTGAAATAATTTAACTCGCATAGGCGAGTAATACTTTAAAAGCCACGTTAATACGTGGCTTTTTTATGTTTTAGTAAATTGTTTTCTCCTTAGACTATGCCCTCACTAGATTATGTTTTTATTCGATTATTCCTTCACTGAGCCATGTCTTTATAGTACTAAGTATTCACAGCACTATATTTTCATCCCAAAACACTCTAGTTTAGCGTTACCTGTAAGTTGTGATGAATACTTTAGTGCTATCATCCAGCACTTTAATTACCTAAAATAACTAATATTGTTTGGTACTCAAGCCATAGCAGCAAGATTAACTGCGAGATAGAATGACATGATAGACAAGCTACAATTAGGCGTAATACTAGAGAACGAGTTTGGTCGAGTTGAATGCTTTGAGCTTAGTGATGGTTTGCAAGGGTTACGATTTTTTCATCAACATGGCCAAGGTTCACTGAGTCTATATGGTGGGCAAGTACTTACTTGGCAGCCAAAGGATGAGCAAGCAGTATTTTGGCTGAGTGATGATAGCCAATACAGTGAAGGCAAAGCTATACGAGGTGGCATACCGCTTTGCTGGCCGTGGTTTGGTGGTGAGGTTAAGTTAGCAAATGGCGATATTAGTAAAGCGGCTAATCATGGTTTTGCTCGACAAAGTCAGTGGCAGCTAACTGATATTCATATGTCATCATCAAACGTTAAAATAGTTTTATCTTTCTCGGGTGATAAACTTTCTCCTGATTGGCCAGCAGCTTTTGAACTAAGCCAATCATTGGTGTTTGGTAAGTCATTTGAACAGCACTTAACTATGAAAAACTTATCAGCCCAAGCGGTGGATTATACTGGTGCATTACATAGTTATTTTTGTGTCAGTAACCCACAACATGTTGAAATTTCTGCGCTAAATAATACTAGCTTTGATGATAAATTGAGTGGTATTGATGATCAACAGTCGTTATTAAGGCATTGTACAGGTCCGATTGACCGCATTTATCACCGCAGCGACAGTGTAACGATTGTTGATCATAATTGGCTGCGGGAGATTGAAGTATCAAGCCAAGGTTGCCAGCAGTGGGTATTATGGAATCCTGGCAAAGATGCTGAAAAAATGTTGGATGTTCATGATCAAGGTGAAAATGAATTTGTTTGCTTAGAAGCCGCCAATACACATTGGCAAACCATTGCGAGCAAAAGCAATGCTAGTATGAGCCAAACCATTACACTTCATGCTAAGAAATAAATACCACTAAATCATATTAATTTTAATTAAAAATCACACTTTGATTTTTTCCGCTGCTTTTAGCTTCGTATAAGGCTTTATCAGCACCTTCAATGTAATCTTCGATGGTTTTATCTTGTAATGGCAATTGGCAAATGCCAAAACTGATGGTCGTGCTGAATGAACCACTGGTGGTTGATATTGGGAAAGAAATACATGCAATATTTTCCCTTATTCGTTCGACAATAGTGTGTGCTTGGTTTGCTGTAGTCTCAGGTAATAGCATGACAAACTCTTCGCCGCCCCAGCGTCCAACAACGTCTATTTTGCGTAAGGTTTTTGATAGTTGTTCTGAAATAATGCGTAAGACATCATCGCCAACTAAATGTCCATAGGTGTCATTTATATGTTTGAAATTATCAATGTCAGCTAAAACAACACAAAGATTTTTGTTCGCTTTGGCTAGATCATCAAAGCGCCAATGAATATGGCTACGATTAGGTAATTGGGTCAGGAAATCTGTTTCAGAGTGCTTAATTAAACGTGATTTTAAATAATTAATGCTGTTTAAAAGTATCAAGTAAAAAATAATCGCAATAAAAAGAAACAGTAAAAATCGACCAATAAATATTTTCCAATATTCATTTTGGTGCGCTGCCGGTGGTGAAACAATAAACATGCGCCAATTTAACTCTTGAATTGGCATTTGAGATATTAACAAACCATCCTCAGTGGTATACATGACTTCTGCGCTTAAGCTTGCATCAGCTTGATTATTTTTGATAAGTGAACGGTGCCAAGGTAAGTCACTTAATCGGGTGATTAATCCTTTGCGATGGAGGCTTTCTGATTTCATAATGTTACTTGATGATAGGGTGATAACACCATTTTCATCAACAAAAAATAATTCAAAACCAAAACGGTCATTGTATTCTTGAAATTTACTGGCAAAATAATTTAGGTCAATGCCAACACCGGTAAAACCAATGAATTCGCCTTGCTGATTAAAAATTCTATTATCAAAATATAAGTGAGGATTTTGCGCATTGCCTATATCGCTAAATTGATTGCCAGATAGGTTTTTAAGGCGATGAAACCATTCTGTATCCTCACTTTGTAATGTTGATTCTTTGCCATTGGAATCGAGCATGACATTATGCTTTTCTAAGGCAATAAAGGCCATCATATTATATGAGTCGGAAATTTTTCTAAGATAAGTAACTATGTAATCTTTTTCTATTGCTTGCTGGCTAGCGTAGTCGATAATAAATTGATTGTTAGCCATAAAATTGGCAACACCTAACGGGCGAAGTATTTCACTGGTGACTAATGAAAATAATGGCGTTATAGCGCTTTGTACTTGTTTGTTATGAGTATTTATTACATCTTTTAGAGTTAAATAGGATGCTAGAATAACCGTAACAATAGTAACGAAAAATATAACTGCAATGTAACGATCAAACTTATTGCCAAACTTCATATAAGAAAAACAGTATTGAATGTTATGTAATTTATAGCCTGCTTAGAAAGTTTTATCTACGCTTAGATGATTATATTTTTATTGTTATCTGGTCAAAACAATTTTTTATATTGGATTTTTAATTAATTTATTCGTAAATATTTGTTTAATAGTGCTTGTGTAAAGCCGGTTTTTAAATAAAAGCCACGTGGTAAAGTCATAAAGGGTTGACCATGGCGATTAAATGCTTGAGTTTTTGCTTGGCTGTTGGCTGCTTTGGGCCGTAACTGTAATACTTGACCATGTCGACCATGAATATTCTCCACATTACCAAGTACTATCATATCGGTCAGCTCTTGCCAGTCTAAAGCAAGTAAATGTTCTTCTTCTGGTGACGGTGACCAAATAAAAGCGCTGCCGACGATGCGTTCTGCTACTGGAATACTACGTTCAGATACTACGGGGATCCACAATACACGCGCTAGCTTATTACGGATGTGGCTGGTTTGCCAGCTTGCACCAACTAAGCCAGTGAGTGGCGCAACGCAAACAAAAGTTGTTTCTAAAGGTTTGCCTTGGTAGTTAATTGGCAATGATTTTAGCTCAATACCTAAATGTGGAAAGTCGGGCTCTGGCCGAGAGCCTGCACTTGCGCCAAGTACTTGCTCTAATAACAGACCTATCCAGCCTTTTTCTCGCTTCAGATCTTTAGGTACTGCAACATTAATTGATCGTGCAACTTCTCCTAGCGTCATACCGGCAAGGTTTTGTGCTCGTTTTAGCAACTCGGCTTCGCTTTTAGGTATTGTGGTGCTCAACACTGACCCTTCAATTAATTTGATTTAACTTATTATCAGTCAGCAATGAGGCTTTGAGCAAGGCAATTATTTTTTTGTTATTGGCAAACCACGCAATGTTAATAGCAAACAACCATCGATACAGATATATTCGCAATATTTCTGTTAATAAGTATTTGCCCAAAAGTGCAGAGTGTGGAAGAATCAAAGCATTATTTAATGCTGTCAGGAGTTCCTTTGATAGATGCCGAAGGCTATCGAGCCAATGTCGGCATAGTAATAATCAATGATAGGGGACAAGTATTTTGGGCAAGGCGTTTTGGTCAGCATTCTTGGCAATATCCACAAGGTGGCGTTGATGAGGGTGAATCCGCAGAGCAAACTATGTATCGGGAATTAGACGAAGAAGTCGGTTTAAAACCTGAGCATGTTAAAATTGTGGCTACCACTAAGCATTGGTTAAGATATAAATTACCAAAAAGGTTAATTAGACACGAGAGCTTGCCGGTTTGTATTGGTCAAAAGCAGAAATGGTTTTTACTGAAATTGACGGCACCAGAGTCAGCGGTTGATTTATTACATTCAAATCATCCTGAATTTGACGACTGGCGTTGGGTGTCTTACTGGTACCCAGTAAGACAAGTTGTGTCATTTAAACGTGAAGTTTATCGCAAGGTGATGAAAGAATTTGCTTTAGCAGCAATGCCAAGTTATCGCCAAGAACGTCGTCGACGACGTGCTTAACGATGGTACTTTAGATTATTATTATGTCTTGTAAAATAGCTCACTTCGGTGAGCTATTTAGTTTGAAATTATTGCCGTAATACCCATTTTTATAATATCCTTGGTATCAATATTAGCGTTATGAGCATGGATGACATAACTGCTCCTAATACTATCAGCTGATTAGCTAGCAGCCTTACATAACCTGCATTGTTAAATGTACAGTAAATAACTTTATTATAGGGATTATAATGCTTACGATTTTGCGCCGAATTGTCTTAGAATTTAGCCAAGCATCAGAGCTTGATCAAGCTTTAATGCACTTGGTTAGTCAAGTTAAAGAAGCACTAGCTACTCAATGCTGTTCGGTATATTTAGCTGATCATCAAAAACAACATTTCTTATTAATGGCATCTAATGGCCTAGCACAAGATGCTTTTGGCCGAACCAGTATTGGTTTTACTGAAGGACTTGTTGGTCTTGTTGGACAACGAGAAGAGCCGATTAATATTGCTAACGCTCAGCAACATCCTGATTTTATTCATGCACCTGAGGTGCAAGAAGATCATTTTCAAGCTTTTTTAGGTACGCCAATTATTCATCAACGTAAAGTGCTAGGGATACTGACGGTTCAACAAGAACATGCTCGTGTGTTTACTGAAAATGAAGAAGCGTTTTTGGTGACACTATCTGCCCAACTTGCTAACGCTTTAGTTAATGTTGAAGCACAAGGTTTGCTTGAATATCATGGTAAGCAAAGTATTGGCCAACATCATAAGGGCATTGGTGGCGCACCTGGTGTTGCTATAGGCCAGATGATTGTGGTGCATCCGAAAGCTGATTTGACCACGATTGCCCTTACCAAAGACGGGAATATTGCACAGCAGTTAATTATTTTTGATAATGCTGTTGATCGAACTTTTGCTGAATTTTCTCAAATGAGTGAGAAACTTAAAAAGATCATATCAGACAGTAGCCTCGATATTTTTGATGTCTATAAACAACTACTGGGCAGTGATAATTTTAAAGTCGAAGTTATTGCTAAAATAAAACAGGGTTGGAATGCTGAAAGTGCATTAAAATTAATTGTCGATAGCTATGTGGTAAAGTTTGAAGCCTTAGATGATGAATATCTCCGTGAACGTGCCTACGATATCAAAGATTTAGGTAATCGTTTACTGAATAATATTCAAAATTTAGCTGAACATGATCAACAGCTACCGGAAAAGTTTATTTTAGTTGCTGAAGATGTCAGTGCGGCAATGTTAGCGGAGCATCAGCACCTTGGGCTACTAGGTATTGTTTCCTTAACCGGCTCGAATAATTCGCATACGGCAATTTTAGCGAAAGCATTAAATATTCCCGCTATCATGGGCGTTGAGTACTTGGCGATTCGTCAGCTACATCAAAAACATGCTATTTTAGATGGTTATGCTTATCAACTCTATGTGACACCAGGTGAGGCGTTAATTAGTGAATATCACTATATATTAGCGGCAGAGCACCAACTACAAGCACAAGTTAAAGAGGTTGAACACTTACCAGCGTTGACAAAAGATGGTCATAGTATGAGTTTATTGGTCAATGCGGGCTTGTCTTCGGGCTTTGAGTATTCTCAAAATGTGGGCGCTGAGGGGGTTGGTTTGTATCGCACCGAAATTCCCTTTATGAATCGCAGCTGCTTCCCATCTGAATTAGAACAAACCGCATTATATCGGCAAGTGTTAGAGTCATTTTCTGGTAAACCCGTTACTATGCGGACTTTAGATGTTGGTGGTGATAAATCATTGCCTTATTTTCCCATTATCGAAGCTAATCCTTTTCTTGGCTGGCGTGGCATTCGTATTACCTTAGATCATCCAGAGATATTTTTAGTACAAATTCGTGCAATGCTGAGGGCAAATTACGGTTTGGGTAATTTGGCTATTATGTTACCAATGATCTCTAGTATCACCGAGGTCGATGAGGCGATAAGATTGATTAATCAAGCGTATTATGAACTAAGCTCTGAACTATCTAGTCATGAACGTGAAGCTTTAGTTAGACCAAAAATTGGGGTGATGATTGAAGTACCCAGCGTGATTTTTCAGTTAGAAGACTTAGCCGATAAAGTTGATTTTTTCTCGGTTGGTAGTAATGATTTAACACAATACTTACTCGCGGTTGATCGTAATAATAGTCGAGTGGCTAGTTTGTATGACTTTTACCATCCGGCTGTTTTACGTGCACTGCAGTATATTGCGCAAATAAGTCACAAGCGAAATGTGCCATTAAGTATTTGTGGAGAGTTAGCTAATGAGGCCACAGGAGCTTTGTTACTGATGGCTATGGGCTATAAAAAGCTAAGTATGAGTGCTCATAGTATTGCGAAAGTAAAATGGGTGATACGGCATGTTGAGTACCAAAAGTTACAGCAAATTTTAACTAAAGTATTGAGCCTAAAAAATACGGTGAGTGTGCATAGTTATATGCATGAACAGTTAGTTGAATTAGGCTTAGGAGACTTTGTCCATGCCAGATAACAATAATGTTTGTTCAGCCACATTAAATCTTCATTTTAATATAAGTTATTGCCATGTTTATTAGTGTTTTTTTCGCTTGTGCGATAATGGGGGCAGTAGTTGGTTTTTTTGCCGGCTTATTGGGCATCGGTGGTGGGCTGATCATTGTGCCGGTGTTAGTTTATTTATTACCTTTGCTTGGCATAAGTGCAGAACTCGCCTTTCCAATGGCACTGGCAACATCGCTAGCATCGATTATTTTCACTTCATCTTCTGCTGCTTTTGCTCACCATAAAAATGGTAACATTCCTTGGCCAGTAGCAAAGCGTTTAGCACTCTCTGTGGCTATGGGAGCTATGTTAGGGGCTGTTATTGCGGGACTATTGTCGTTACAAGCGTTAACCATTTTATTCGCCAGTGCAGTGCTTATTTTAGCTGCTTACATGCTTTTATCGATTAAAATTGAACGCAGCGTGGCGCTACCGACGAATTGGGCACTGCAATTTATTGGGCTTTTTACCGGCATACTGGCAAGTCTAATGGGCATTGCTGGTGGGGCGATACTGGTACCCATTTTAATGTATTGTTCATTATCTATGCGCCAGGCTATTGGCGTGGCTACCGCTAGTGGCATTATTGTCGCTTTATTCGGTGCTTTGGGTTATGTGGTGATTGGTTTTGGACAGAGTGAACTACCGGCATGGAGTATCGGCTATATCTATTTGCCGGCGCTATTAGGTATTGTTTCAACCTCGTCATTATTTGCACCCTTAGGGGTAAAAGCGGGTGCCAAATTGCCTTTAAGGTATTTGAAAAAAGGCTTCGCTGTATTTTTGATGTTAGTGGCGATTAAAATGATGTGCTACTAAGGGTTAAATTCACTGTAATTGCAGCAAGACATTTGGCACAATACAGCGGTTCTCATAAATAATATTAAAGGAAATCCTAGTGAAAGCATATCTAGACTTAATGCGACATGTCAGAGATGAAGGTGTTGAAAAATCGGATCGTACCGGTACCGGCACTAAAAGTATATTTGGCCATCAAATGCGTTTTGATCTTGCTAAAGGTTTTCCATTAGTGACCACGAAGAAGTGTCATCTTAAGTCAATCATTCATGAGCTACTATGGTTTATTAAAGGTGAATCAAATATTGCTTATTTAAAGAAAAATGGTGTGAAAATTTGGGATGATTGGGCAACTGAAGAGGGTGAACTAGGACCTGTTTACGGTGTGCAATGGCGTAATTGGCCAGCACAAAATGGTGAAACAATTGATCAATTAGCGCAGTTAATTGCTGACTTGAAAAATAATCCAGACTCACGTCGACATATTATTACTGCGTGGAACCCTGCATTATTACCCGATACATCAATTAGTCCAAAGGCTAATGCCGCAATAGGTAAGCAAGCCTTACCACCCTGTCATACTTTGTTCCAATTTTATGTCTTAAATGGCAAATTAAGCTGTCAGCTGTATCAGCGAAGTGCTGATATATTTCTTGGTGTTCCGTTTAATATTGCCAGCTATGCACTGTTTACTATGATGATTGCACAAGTTTGTGATTTAGCGTTAGGCGACTTCGTTCATACTTTTGGTGACGCACATTTATACTTGAATCATCTTGAACAAGTTGATGAACAACTATCTCGTGAGCCTTTAGCATTGCCAAGTATGTGGATTAACCCGGAGGTGAAAAGCATTTTTGATTTTACCTTTGAAGATTTTGAATTACAAAACTATCAGGCTCATCCGCATATTAAAGCGGCTATTTCAGTGTGATACTTTAATAGCATGGCGTGGTGAATATCAAAAAGGAGACGAAATAGTCTCCTTTTTTACCTTTTGTAAGTGAAGTTACTATCAGCAATTATGAACCTAAGCTTTTAACCATGCATGCGCAGAAACTTAGCTAATAAGGTATCTTCATCCTCTACTTTTTCAGGATCAGGTTTTATACAATCGATTGGGCAAACCGAGACACAGGTCGGTTTGTCATAATGACCAACACATTCTGTGCATTTTTCGACATCAATTTCATAGACATCATCACCCATTGAAATCGCCTCATTAGGACACTCTGGATCGCACATGTCACAGTTAATACAGCTGTTTTCAATCAGTAATGCCACGCTTATTTATCCTGATTTTATGTAAATGGGTGACGGGTAGTACCACCGTCAGTTAAGTAACGCATAATAATACCAAATGATAAATCTACATCGCTATCAATGGCAATAGCTACTTTATGCCCCGAGCCTTTAGCATCATCGACAGCTTCACCTTTAAAGTTTTCCATGCGAGTTAAGGTAAAGCTTTTGTTACCTTTTGGCGTCATTAGCTCGAGTTCGTCACCAAGCAAAAATTTATTTTTAACGTCAATTTCGATTAACCCGGTCTCATGATTACGGCCGATAACTTCGCCGACAAATTGTTGAGTATCACTTTTGGAATAACCGTAATCATAATTTTGTGTTTCACTAGGGCGATGACGCTTTAAAAAGCCTTCAGTATAACCCCGATGTGCTAAATGCTCTAAATCGCTATTTAAATGTTGATTAAAGGGTTTGTTATCTACCGCATCTAACATCGCTTGGTGATAAATTTGTGCAGTACGAGCACAATAGTAAAATGATTTAGTACGGCCTTCAATTTTTAACGAATGCACACCCATTTTTACTAAGCGCTCTACATGCTCGACAGCACGTAAGTCTTTTGAATTCATGATGTATGTGCCGTGTTCATCTTCAAAAGCCGGCATATATTCACCTGGGCGGCCTTGCTCTTGTAATAACACCACGTCTTCAAATGGTTTTTGTTCCGGCAGATATATCTCGGCAGGCTGCTTGGCAATAATGTCACCGGTTTCGGTTTCTTTTGCTGGATGACTGTCATACTTCCAGCGGCAAGAGTTAGTACAAGTACCTTGATTCGGATCCCGCTTAGTCATGTAACCTGATAATAAGCAACGACCAGAATAGGCCATACACAGTGCGCCATGGACAAAAACTTCTAGCTCTACCTCTGGACAGCGAAAGCGTATTTCTTCAATTTCATCAAGTGAGAGTTCGCGGGAAAGAATCACACGTTCAATGCCTTGTTGATACCAAAATTTTACTGTTGACCAGTTTACCGCATTAGCTTGCACTGATAGATGAATAGGCATATCAGGAAAGTTTTCTCGTACCATCATAATCAAGCCTGGATCAGACATAATTAACGCATCAGGTCCCATGGCAATTACAGGTTTTATATCACGAAGAAAAGTGGTTAATTTGCTGTTGTGTGGGGCAATGTTATTGACCAAATAGAATTTTTTACCTAAAGCATGTGCTTCATCAATACCAATTTTGATGTTTTCTAAGCTAAATTCGTTGTTGCGAACTCTTAGTGAGTACCTAGGCTGGCCTGCGTATACCGCATCGGCACCATAGGCAAAAGCGTAGCGCATATTTTTCAGGCTTCCCGCGGGAGAGAGTAATTCAGGCTTTAGCATATCAACAGTCAGGGTAGTAAAATTGGCCGCGAATTATAATTTAATCTCGTTTTTAGTGTTGGTTTTTGTTGTCAAAGCTTGATCTTAATCAATGACTTTGTCGCTAGTTTTTAGTTACTGAGCTCTTTACTACTTTGGCGCCTATTGTTAAAAACGAAAAAACATTACAAATAAACTTTTAATTACTGAAATTTCAATATTTTGTGCTAGCTTTATGTATATTACAACACTATAACAAAGGACTTTTATGAGCGCAGAAAATGCACTTTACACCATACTTGTCGAAAAAATTAAACAAGATGCATTAGTACTACCAACCTTGCCTGCAATAGCGCTAAAAGTTAGGAAAGCAGCAGATGACCCCGATATCGATTTAGGAAAAATGAGCGATATTATAGCCCAAGACCCAGCATTATCGTTAGGTATACTAAAAGTAGCTAATAGTGTCGTCTTTGGTCGAGCCGTTAAGGTTGAATCGGTAACTCAAGCGGTTACGCGCATTGGTCTTAGACAGATTAAAAGCATTGCCACGGCAATGGCGGTTGAACAGATGTTTATTTCAAATAACGAAGTAGTTTCTGAATATATGCATATAACATGGCGGAAAACTGTCGATGTTGCTTCTATTGCAATAGCTCTTATGACACGGTATTTACAAAAAAATAAACATACCGCATTTACACTTGATACCCTTACATTAGCCGCGCTGATTCATAATATTGGTGCTTTACCGATTTTAACCGAGGCAGAAAACCATCCTGAGGTGTTTGCCAAGCCGATATTTTTACAACAAGCGATCATAAATCTTGCTAATAAAATTGGCGGTGAAGTGACTAAAGCTTGGGACTTTCCTGCAGAGTTTACCGAATTAGTTACTTCTTGGAGTGACTTAACTTTACTGCCTAAAGAAGCGCATTATCTTGACTTTATTCGCGCGGGAGCAATTTATCATGAAATATTTAAAAGTGCTTCTACACGCGATATTTTACTAAAAAGCTATGTCACCAAAGGTATTTTACCCGATGTGGACTTTTTGCAAACTGCCGAGTTCAATGAGCTTGTAGCGCAAGTGAAAACCATGTTTGATTAAACAGCAGTTAACGTAGCTTCATGTAAAAAGGCGCTGAACAGCGCCTGTTTCAATTAAAAGTTGAGTTATAAATTATGCTTCCAAATAATCACTCGCTTTGAGTGAAAACTCAGCTAGTAAGTGGTCGATAAAACGATTTAATTCACCGGCCATTAAGGCAAAGTCAGCATCAAGTTTGGCTACTACATCGTCACTGTCAATATCATCATTTTGCTCTTGGATAACGTCATAAAACTTAAGGCGTTTAACGGCAAGATCGTCGCATAAGATAAATGATAGCGATTCATCCCATTCTAGCGCAACTTTAACAACATACTTGTCAGCATCTAAGTGAGCTTTAATTTCTTCGCTAGTGAGATCTTGGTTTTTAACTCTAACCACAGCACCATCATCACCTAACGCATTAAATTCAGCTTCCATACCCAGTTGAAAATTAGCGCCTAAGTTACTTTCGACCAACCAATCCGTCATAATTTCATCGGGGGCTTTTTCTGGTGAGGCACTGGTCACAGGTAATGTACCAAGCGATTTACGTAATAAAGCTAAAAAATCTTCGGCTTTGCCGCGACTACTGGTATCGATAACAATAATATTATGAGCAGGATTGATATACGCGCGTGTATCACTGAAACGAGAGAATGCCCGTGGTAATAATTCAAAAATAATATCTTCTTTAAATTGCTCTTTTTCTTTTTTGGTGGCGCCGCGTGATTGTTCTGCTTCTAACTGTGCTATTTTTTGTTCAAGCATGTCTTTAACAACCGGTGCAGGCAGAATTTTTTCTTCTTTACGGGCGCATAATAAGTAATTATCGTTAACGCAATGCACCGTTGAGCTGCCGTGCTTGCCTAATGCGTCGACCCAGCCAAAGTGTGATTGCTCAGTTGAAGCACAAGGTGTGAACAAGTTTTCAGATAGTTGTTTTTCTAAATCTTCTTCAGAACATTCAAAAGGACGGGTAAAGGCAAAAAAGTATAGGTTTTTAAACCACATTAAGATAATCCTATGCCCTATAAAAGTGGGCTAATAATTGAAAAACGAGCGTTATATTACCGTACTTAGCACAGTCACGCACGTCTTAGATTGAGGGCATGACTTAAGAAGTCATTCTTTGCATATTATCGAACTTGATATCGTACCGCAGACCCATTCCAGGCGTTGAGCTAGCTGTTACGCTACCATTTAAGGTGTCGTTAACAAGTTCATGAACTATATGAGTGCCTAGGCCAGTGCCACCTTGGTTTTCTGAGGTCGTATAAAAGGCATCAAATAGATGTTTTAATTGTTCTTCAGATAAACCATGGCCATTATCTTGATAAATTATGTGAACATGCTCGCCATTAAGTCGGACCGCTATGCTAATTTCTCCGTTACTTATATCTTTAAAGCCATGGGTAATCGAATTAATTATTAGGTTGGTAAATATTTGCGAAATAGCACCCGCATGACAATACACTTCAGAGCTGTCTGGGCAATCAATTTTAATGATGTGATTCGTTCTTTTTAATTTTGGATGTAATGAATGGATAATATCTTTAAGGTATTTGTTGATATTAACTTTGCGAATTTTGTCACTTATTTGATCTACGGCAACCTGTTTGTAACTCGTCACTAGCTCTGATGCGCGCTCTAAATTCTTTAATAGCAAGTTAAGGCCTTGCGCTGAGTTTTCGGTGAAATCATTGAGTACACGTTTCGAGAGTTTATTATCCTTAATATCGATTTTAAGTTTAGCCAATAAGTCAGCTAAATATGATGTTGAGGTGATACTGACGCCAATAGGCGTGTTAACTTCATGGGAAACTTCTGCTGACAGCTTACCTAAAGCAGCCATTTTTTCTGCATCGAGTAAACGTTCTTGCGCCTTGTTTAGTTCAAGAATATAAGTTTTTAACTCATGGTTTGTTGCTATCAGGGTTTTTTCGGTGCTGCTTCGGTGATTATTTTCAGCTTGTAATTTTTCTTGTTGTTCAAGTAATTCACGTTGTTGCATTTCCATTTTTAGCATAGTGGTACTAAGTGATGAGGTTTTACGTGCTACTTCTTGCTCAAGCATTAGGTTTTGTTCATCAAGCTTGCTGTTAGCGGATATAATTTTACTTTGTGCTAGTGCCAACCGCTCTTTATATATAATTAACTCATCAATCAAATTATTATAGGCGTTTTGCAGAATATTTAATTCGTTATTTTCATAGTTAATTACATGTAATTTTGATGCTTCAGGATCATCTAAGTCGAATTGGTTAATTTGTTCTGTAAGCTCATTAAGTGGGTTAGTGAGTAAGTTTGAAAAGGCAATGGAAAATAATAATACCAATGCGGCTGTCTTAACCATGGCATTACCGATGAGAAAATAAATACCCACTTGTATGCGGTTAAAAATAACTTCATTACTCGATAATAAAGTGACTGAGCCAACTTTAGTTGTACGTCCGGAAAACTCAAAGATTAGTGGGAAGGAGTGGCCGAATAAACCGTCGATGCCGGAGGTGACATTAAAATATTCATTGCCGTCATAGTCAGCATCAATTGACTCAAGATTAAGTGCTCCTTCATCTGCAACTAAGCCTAGTTGCGCAATGATCTGGCTATTTTCATCTAGCACCGTTATACCTTTAATCATCGGAATAGCGACTAAGCCATCGGCAATATCTATTGCTTGTTGCGTATTAAGCTCCCAGACTGCGCGAGTTAAACTGCCACTAAAAGTTTTCTCAAGGGTTAATAGTTCACTGGTAATATGGCTTTTAGTATTGATGTATTCAGCACCAATTTGCACACAAGTAACGAGAAATGTCAGAACAAAATAAAAAGATAACACTCGCGTAAGTAATTTTCGTGACAGGCTAGTTGTTTTCATTAAATATTTCTTTTATTTCGCTTTTCTTAATTTTAGCTAGATTATATAAGGTTAAAAGCTTTTTTTAAATTACGCTACTTTTAATAGCAAAAGTATTCAATAATTGAGATTTGAATGTCAGCTTGCTATTAAACCTAACCTAGCCTAGCCGTTATTAAGAATAAAGCTATCCTACCATTAGCTAGTAAATATTACTTAAAAGTAAGGTTTAGGGTTGATTTGTTGAGTGATTTCAATACTTAAACCATAAGAATGTCATAAAAAAATCAACAAAAACATGTCATGTTGTCATAATTCTTAGAGAAAAATCTCCCGATGTCACAAAATTGTCATAAAGGTTTGGCAAAATAGTCACCATGAATTTTTAGGCATACTTAATTTTTAAAGGTATTAACATGAAACATACGTACAACAAAATCGCTGTCGCTTTATTGTCTTCTTTATCTTTGTCGGCATTTGCAGCAGATGTTGACATTTATGGCAAAGCAAACCTGTCATTACAGTCTTCAGATTTTGGAGAAGGATCTTTTACTGAAATAACGAGTAATGCCTCTCGCATCGGCTTTAAGGGGGCGCATGATTTGGATGATGGCTTAACGGTTATCTTTAAAGCGGAGTTTGAAGTTGATTTAGATGGCGATGGTCAGAAAGGTTACGGCACTAAAGAAAAATCAGTCGATACTTTTGAAGCACGTAACCAGTATATCGGTCTGGCGGGTAGCTTTGGTGAAGTGTTACTGGGTAAAAATGACACTATGCTTAAACAGTCACAAGGCAAAGTTGATTTGTTTAGTGATTTAAATGCTGATATTAAAAATTTATGGAAAGGTGAAAACCGTTTGGCGGACACGGTTTCTTATAAATCACCTAAGTTTAATGATTTTCAACTCGGTGTTACTTATATTGCTGAAGATTCAGTTGATGCTGAAGATGGCATTTCTGTTGCGGTATTTTATGGCGATGCAAAATTAAAGAAATCAAAAATGTTTGCTTCAGTGGCGATAGATTCGGAAGTCAATGGCTATGATATAACGCGTGCAACTCTACAAGGTAAGGTCGCTGGTGTTGTTTTAGGTGCTATGGTGCAAAAACAAGAAAAAATAGATGGCAGCGCTGAAATGAATGGTTTTATGGTGTCTGCTAGCTATAAAATGGATAGAGTTACGTTTAAAGGTCAGTATCAAGCAGCTGATTTTAAAGAGGGTGATGACAAATCGGGTATTACACTCGGGGCTGATTATGCTTTAGCTAAAAGCACTAAGTTATACACATTTTATACTAGTTTCGATATGGACAGTGCTGCAGACCAAGATTACTTAGCTGCGGGCATTGAATACACGTTCTAGTGCTAATTATTAGTGCTACTAGTGCTACGTCTATTAGCAACTCATAAAGACAATACAAGCTTGATTATAGTCGACACCATTCAGTTAAGCGTATTTAAATGAATGGTGATATTTATTTCGGAGTTCTATCGTTTCATTGAACGGTTGTCTTTAATATAACTGATATTTACTCAGTCAAGATAAACTAAGTTGTCAGATCAATATAAGGAATTGCTTGTGCTCACTTTTGCCTACCAGCAATTATACCAATTTTACTAAGCGCTGAGTGGGAATCAACTTAATAAACTTGGTATTACACTAAGAGCTTATTTTAATTAGCAACCTTTATATAGAGATAGCATCACAACATTAATATATCGCTATATTAATGTTGATGTGAATAAATTTTTTATTCAGCAATAGCTTATTTATTATGAAATTCTTCACAAGCAATTAAAGTATTCTCTATAAGGCTTGCTACTGTCATAGGGCCAACACCGCCAGGTACAGGAGTGATATGGCTGGCACTGTCTTTTGCTTTGGCAAAACCTACATCGCCAACCAATTTACCGTTATCTAAGCGGTTAATGCCGACATCGATAACAATAGCGCCGGTTTTAATCCATTCGCCAGGAATAAACTCTGGTTTTCCTACCGCAACAACTAACAGATCAGCATTTCTTATTTTTGTTTCTAAATTTTTAGTAAATCTATGGGTTGTTGTTACTGTGCAACCTGCAAGTAATAGCTCTAAGGTCATTGGTCGACCAACAATATTTGAAGCGCCAACGACTACGGCTTCTAAACCGTGTGGATCAACACCCGTTGAGGCAATTAATGTCATAATACCTTTTGGCGTACATGGGCGCAGACCCGGTTGACGCAACGCCAATTTGCCGACATTGTTGGGATGAAAGCCATCAACGTCTTTTAGTGGGTTAATATGTTCAATAATTAAATTTGCATCTAAACCTTCAGGTAAGGGCAGTTGCACGAGAATACCATCAATAGCACTATCGTTATTCAACTCATCAATTAAGTTAAATAACTCGTCTTGCGAAGTACTTGGTGGTAAGTCGTATGAGCGTGAAACAAAGCCGACTTCTTCGCAGGCTTTTCTTTTACTACCAACATACACTTGTGATGCGGGATCTGAACCGACCAAAATTACTGCTAATCCTGGGGCACGCAAGCCCTTATCTATGCGTAGTTTTACTTTATCTTTAATAGAATGGCGTAGTTGTTGGGCGATCAACTTACCGTCAATAAGCGCTGCAGTCATATTACTTCACAAAAAGGTTAAAAACAGGAGTATTTTCGCACATAAAAATAGGTATTTATAGAAAAGAACACTAAAGAGTAATGAATACTGTTAAATTATCAGTTTACTGTGTTTTTTGGCATAATTTGCTTTTTAATCGCAATATGACTGTTTTTTTGACCATGATGCTGTAAAAGTGAGCGAACAAACTTTTTTTTATAAAAAGTGTTTGACGCGCAACGGGCAACTAGGTAATATCCGCACCCGTTGAGAACGCAAGTGTATTTAACAATATGTCGGTGATTAGCGCAGCTTGGTAGCGCACTTGGTTTGGGTCCAAGGGGTCGCAAGTTCGAATCTTGCATCACCGACCACTTTTTCTTTCTTAATATTTTAAGTAACTTGGAAGAGCAAGTGTTGGTTTGGGTGTTCTAGAGTTCAGTCGTAAGTTTGAATTTTTCATCATGACCACTTTTTTACTTTTTAAGTGAAAAAGGAATAAACTTTATATATAGTTAAGTTTGTTCAGCATCTGTAGGTAAATGTGCGCCCTTAGCTCAGCTGGATAGAGCAACGCCCTTCTAAGGCGTGGGTCGCAGGTTCGAATCCTGCAGGGCGCGCCATACAATGGTGGCTATAGCTCAGTTGGTAGAGCCCCGGATTGTGATTCCGGTT
>TARA_R110000803_G_scaffold136893_1_pt1 | contig 107256 bp, 104 predicted proteins | sample TARA_R110000803 | Tara Oceans TARA_R110000803 (sample SAMEA4397772) | marine metagenome | biome: Polar Biome; feature: [SRF] surface water layer (ENVO:00010504); material: water (ENVO:00002006), including particulate matter (ENVO:01000060) such as... | depth 5 m | reverse complement strand
CGTGAAGATGTAGAACGTGGTCAAGTATTATGTCAACCAGGTTCAATTTCACCTCACACTAAGTTTGAGTCAGAAGTTTACGTATTGTCAAAAGATGAAGGTGGTCGTCATACGCCATTCTTCAAAGGCTACCGTCCACAGTTTTACTTCCGTACAACGGACATCACAGGTGCAGTAGAGCTTCCTGAAGGTGTTGAAATGGTAATGCCAGGCGACAACTTAAAGTTTGTTGTAGAGCTTATCAACCCAGTAGCGATGGACGAAGGTTTACGCTTCGCGATTCGTGAAGGTGGTCGTACTGTTGGTGCTGGTGTTGTATCTAAAATTATTGCTTAATAGCTGATTTAAATAAAACACTTAAAAAAGGATGCTTCGGCATCCTTTTTTGTTTTCAGCAGAGTCAGTTTCAGAGCTTATCCGATGAAGCTTGGGGTGCTGGTGTTGTATCGCTCTGGCCTGAAGAAAGGCATCGCTTAATAGCTAATATCAAGTCTATTAAGTTTGCTGCCGAAGGGGAATTTTAAAAGGCTTACAGGCCGCGTACATGAATGTTGGTACTTAGATCCAGTCTAGAACTGTGAATCTGTGCCGCTAAAGCTTTTAAATTTCACTGAGTGGGAAGAAACATAGTAGAATTGTTATAATTTAAGACACACTGGACTTCCACGGTAAGTTGAGCCGAGGCCACAAGGATATACTAATAATACAAATGTTGCTCACCTTAGGTGAAAGACATTAGAGCTGACACCAACCTTTCTTGCTGGCATTAACTGTTCTTTATCATGCAATGTAAATGAGTTTGTTAAGGCACTAGCACTATCGGAATATCGGCTTGGTGAGCCAACTTATTTGCTATGCTGCCAAGTAAAATGTCAGCAATTCTTGAGCGTCCTTGACGGCCGATAAACAACATGTTTGCGCGTAATTCTTTAATTTTAGTTTGTATCTCTGAGCTAGGATCTCCCCAGACTAATTCCGCTTTGATCTCGAGATCAGAATCTTGGTATTTCTCAATTAAGGGTACTAAGACATGAGTCCGAGTATGAAGCTCTTCAGCAGCTTGATCTAATATTATGGGTGCAGCTCCTTCGAGTACCATAGGTTGTAAGTATGACCAATCTTTTACGGTTAAGAATGTGACGCTTGCATGGGTCTGTTTGGCCAAATTAACTGCACGATCAGCAGCACGTAAACTACAATCACTGCCATCTACGGCAACAAGATATAAAATATTTTTCACTTTTTTCTCCTATTCGTAATCGGTTTTTTATCGATAATTTCTCTATTCATTTAGTCAAAACATTAGCTAGGTAAAGCCCTTGAAGAAGATGAGATTTTCCCCGTTTTAGTTAATATAATTTTATTAAGTTTCTTCCCACTCAGTGAAATTTAAAAGCTCTAGCAGCATAGGTTCACAGTTCCAGACTGAACCTAAGTACCTACATTCATGTAGGTAAGGCATTGATTGAAGATAATGGTTATTCTCGACAACTGCTCCTGCGTTGTTCTAATGACTCGCATCTCTGTGAGAACCTTGTCAAAATCAATAACTCGGCCTGTAAGGCTTTTAAAATCAATCTTCGGGAGCTTACCAGCGGTTCGATAACCGCTGATAATTTCCTTCATATAGAATAACTATATTCACAAAATGATCGTTGTTCTCAAAACGCTGGTAAGCGCTAAGTTGGTACAAACTTAATAGACTTGGTATAACCTAAATCCGGTATAAACTTACTAGGTTAATGCTACGATTTATGCTAATAATTACTGGTTATTAAGTAACAACCGGCCTTGATCCAGACAAAACTTCTAGCATTGATAATAAAAAATGTCCCAAAATTTTATAAAGAATAGCTTAAATCATTATAAGTATCTCGCGCTATTCAGTTTTCGTAAATTCATCACTTCATGCTCAGGTTAACTAAAATTTTTGTACAGTTCTTAAGCGAAACAACGGCTTTAAAACTTAGACTACCACTGTAATAAAACTGTTGCAGATGTTCAAGTTTTAACCACTTAATGCTTTGACCGAAATCAAGCAATGCAAGCAAACTTATTAATATCAGTTTATTTAAAGTGATATATAGTGATATGCGCAAGGATTATCGTGCTAGGTTTTAGCATTGATGTAAGGAAACACTAGTGCTAACTATCTGTTGTAAACTTAGTGATCTGAACTTCGCTCTGTCATGAACGTTACCTGAGTAATAAACTGTAACTTGATGCACGTCACTTAAAAAAGCGTGTAGTTAGGTATGCTATTGAAGTTGAATAACTGAGTGAAACTGATATGAGTAATGAGCAACCAAGTAATACGTTAGGTATCTTTCCTCGCGCTTGGAGTGAAGAGCAGGCAGGTCGAATTCCCGGCAATATTCCTATCTGGGTTGGCATACTTTCTGAGCTTACTGAATTTGCTATTTTCTTCATTGCATATTTTGTTGCCAAATATTATTACCCCGCTGTTTTTGCGCAAGGTCCTCAAGGATTGAATACCAGCTTAGGTGTGGCGAATACCATAATTTTACTGTCGAGTAGTTATTTTATGGCCAAGGCTATGATGCATATTCGCTTGGATGATCGTGATAAATGTCAAAGATATTTATGGTTGGCACTTAGCTGTGGTTGCTTCTATCTTATCGTAAAAACTTGGGAGTTCTACTGGAATAATTTGCAAGGATTAAGCACCAGTACTAATGAGTTTTATACGGTTTACTATTACATGACTTTCAATCACTTTCTTCATGTCGGCTGGGCATCATGTGCGGTGTTGTGGGTGATTTTTCGATTGCGTGCAGGCCAGTACTCGGCTAAGGAGCATAGCGGTCTTGAAGCGCTAGCGGTTTATTGGCATATGATTGACCTGATGTGGATTTTAATTTTTCCGTTGTTATACGTATTACGCTAGAGGTTAAAATGAAAAAATTTTCTAGTTTGGAGTGGTTCTGGGCAACATTAATCGCCATTACCTTATTTAACACTTTTTTAGGTGAACAGTTTGCTTCAAGTGCATTTGTTAGTATGTTAGTCGCAGTAACGCTAATGTATAAAGGTATTATTGTTATTGATCATTTTATGGAGTTAAAACATGCTAATAAGAACTTACGTTTTTTGATGCGTTTATATTTTATTATTTTTCCTTCGATGATTATAGTGACAATTTTTTTCTAGTTTTAAAACGAAAAACATTTTGAACTTAAAGTTAATGGCCTAATAATTCATCAATAAAGTAAAAGGGAGTTATCAATGAATTTACAAGCAAGAATACAGAGTAAAGAGCAAATACAGCAAGCATCTAGTATTGCTTTGTGGTCGATATTGAACTTAACATTTTTACCGGTACTTTCATTTATCATCTTGCTTTTTAAGCTGGGTAACGTTGATAAAAATAGCTTGTCTGATAGCCACCTGAAGTTTGCTATTAAATTAAACCTATTAGCGGCAGCTGCTTTGATTTTTGTTAGCATACTGATGATAATGTTAGGTGGCTTTAATTCCGGCTGGACTTGGGTATTTGTTATCACTTATTTCGTCTTGGTGCATACGATTTTTATAGTGTTTGCTGTATGGGCCTTAATACGTGCTTGGGCAGGAAATACGGTATTTAAACAGTAGTTTTTGGCTACCTAGAAATAGACTAATGCTTAATGTAAATGATAGCCTGCTGAATTTCGATGTTGCGTTGCTCTAATACAGGCAATGGTATAAGCCATTAACTGCTGTTAAGTTAGCCAGCATTCGCCATTAGTTCTGCTTTCAAGCTGCACCTATATGACATTGTTTATATTATCATCTGGTTTAAGTAATAGTTGTTTTAGGGCAACCTGTAAGGAAGGGTATTGAAATTTAAAATTATTTTTTAGTAATTTAGCGGGCATAATATTTTGGCCATAAAGTATGAGGTCTGCTGACTCTCCCATTAGTATTCGTAAGGCAAAAGCGGGCACTTTGAAAAAACAAGGCCGTGACAGTACGGCACTTAAGGTTGCGGAAAATTCTTGATTATTTACTGGCATCGGGGCAGTAGCATTGATAGCACCAGCTAACATGGGTTGATAGATTGCAGCTAATATAACCGCGACCATATCGTCGATATGTATCCACGACATAAATTGCTGTCCATTTGCTATTGGACCACCAAGGCCGAACTTGAATGCCGGTAACATTTTCTGCAATGCACCGCCGTTGCTGGCTAACACAATACCGGTTCTTAAAAGACACACTCGCGTGTTATCTGACTGAGCAGATAAGGCGATACTTTCCCACTGTTGGCAGACATGATGGCTAAACTCATGATGAATATCCTGATGGCTTTCATCTATCGTTAAGGCGTTCTGACGGCCATAAAAGCCAATAGCACTGCCTGAAATAAAGCAATGTGGTGCTTTAGTCGCTGTTTGTATTTTTTCCACAAGGTTTTGAGTTATTTGCCAGCGACTTTGGCAAATAACTGCTTTCTGTCTTTCTGACCACCGTCGGCCCACGATGCTTTCACCAGCTAAATTAACCACAATATCAAGTTCATCAAAGTTAACATCGGTAAGTGTTGAGACTAACTCGATATGAGCAGGTAGTATTTTTGCGGCGTTTTTGCGGTTCCGGGTCAGCACGATAATATGATCTGTATTTAAACTTTGTATTAATGCTCTACCAATCAAGCCTGTACCGCCAGTAATAAGTATGTTCACTATTGCCCCTAAAGTTTACCTTAAGTGTAAGTGGGTATTACTACCTTATTTTAGCTGATAATCGTTATCCCAAACTTAATAAACTTGGTATAACATGTAAAGTGACAATCTTAGCCAATAAAAAAGGCTCCCGTAGGAGCCTTTTTATTATCAGATAAGTCCAGTTAAAAAGGCTTAATAGTATGTATCTTCTTTGTTGTGCGCTTGAGGATCTTCAATAATCTCTTCGAAGCCGACTTCAAAGCTGTTGTTGCTGTCGCTATTTGCCATGTAAATAGTACGGGTTGAACCATCTATCCATGTAACGGTGCCGCTGCCTTTTTTACTGCCGCATTTCATGCCAATATGAATGTCGTTAAATTCCATTGCTTCCTCCTCGTTTGATGTTGAACATCGAACAGTGCATTCGATAAAGCAAACTCTGTAATTAACTTAGAAACCTTTGAGCAAGGATAGTTCAAATATTATTCAGTTAACGTGCTTTTTTTCAACAGGAACGGATTATTATAAACAGAAAACTATGCAAATCTAGTCATTTTTAAGGATTGATACTAATACCTAAAACAGCTGGCTTGCTAGCCCCTGTTACAGCTGGAATGTTGCCAAAAATATTTTTATCAAATGCGAAGGCTAACCAGGCAAATGCCATTGCCTCTAATGAATCACTATTTATATTTTTTGACTGAGTATTCATTACGGTATGTCGGCTAAGTTTATGATTTAATAACGAAACTAGTGCGTTGTTTTCAACGCCTCCACCGCAAAGGTATACGTCTGATTTCGTACTTAATTTGTTAATTTCTTGTGCAATAGTTTCGGCTGTTAGTGCGGTTAATGTAGCCTGAATATCGGCCGATTTTAAGGCACTTTTACTGGTGAATTTTGTTAGCCACTGAGCATTAAAATATTCACGTCCTGTACTTTTGGGGGCTGGCTGTGTGAAGTATGGATCGTCGAGCATGGTTTGCAGTAATTCATGGCAAATATTACCTGAATTGGCCCATTTTCCTTGTGCGTCATAGCGTCCTAATTGATGCTGAGCAAACCAATAATCCATTAACGCATTGCCAGGGCCAGTATCAAACCCTGTGGTATTTTGTCGGCTATTTTTGGGCAAAAATGTAATATTAGCAATGCCGCCAATATTAACGACAAAAACGTCTTTTTCGGTTGAGCCAAAAATCGCTTGATGAAATGCCGGCACTAATGGTGCACCTTGACCTCCTAAAGCAATATCTTTTGCTCTAAAATCTCCGACTACACGAATGCCGGTTAATAGTGCCAAGGTCTGCAAACAACCAATTTGCAGGGTAAAAGGTGTGCTGGCGAATTGACTTGCTGTCGGGCGATGACGAATGGTTTGACCATGACAACCTATTGCGGTGATATCTGTAGCAGAGAGCTTTTCTTGCTGTAAAAATTGTATGATTGCTTGAGAAAATAACTGTGCTAGTTCGATATTTAGGCTACCTGCACGGTCGATTTCATTATGGCTAGCATTGTATAAGCTGATTATTTTTTGATGGGTAACGTTGTCGTAAGCTTGGTAAAAGCTGGCGATTAAATTGGCGCCGTTAGCTTGTTGTGATTGCTCAATGTCAAATTCGACCAAGGCGAGATCAACACCATCAGCACTGGTGCCCGACATTAAGCCAATATAGCGAACTTTATGGTTCATTTTATTCGGCACTTGGCTGCATGGATAACAGTATTCGACGTGAGCCTGTCAACTCAGCTAATCGTTGTTTTGATATCACCTCAAAAGCTTGTTTATATTTTTGGTTAAGAGGCTTAGCGTCTGGCAGTTTTACGGTTCTGGGGTTGCGATGCACGCCATTAAGTAAAAATTCGTAATGTAAATGTGGACCTGCTGCTAAACCTGTTGAACCCACATAGCCAATTACTTGTCCTTGCTTAACGCGTTGACCTTTTTTAACCGCACGCTTTGAGAAATGTAAATACTTGGTGACTATGCCATTACCATGTTGAATGAATACATAGTTACCATTGTATTTATTATAAGTGGCGTCGGTGACTCGACCATTACCAGCAGCGACAACAGGGGTTCCTGTTTTTGCTGCATAGTCGGTGCCACGGTGGGCTTTCCAGCGTTTTTGTACTGGGTGGAAACGTTTGGGCTTAAAATTTGAACTGATGTATTTAAAGCTGACAGGTGCGCGTAAAAAAGCTTTACGCATACTACGACCATCAGCTGAATAATATTCGCCATCTGTAAAACGAATAGCGTGAAAAGACTCACCTTGGTTAATAAATTCTGCCGCTACTATGTTACCTGTGCCAATAAAGTCACCTTCGATATATTGGTTTTCATAAATCACATTAAAGCTATCGCCTGCACGGATATCTAAAGCAAAATCAATATCCCAACCAAATACATTCGCCAAGCTGATAATTTGTCCGTCATTAAGTCCTGCTGAAGCTGCGGCATGCCAGAAATTAGATTTAATAACGCCATGAGCAATAGCTTCACGCACCTCGACACTTTTGCTTTCTTTATAGGCGTGATATTGTTGATTTTGTAAGTTAACGTATAGCGTTTCATTTTTTGACAATGGATACTCAAGTGAGACTAAACTGCCTTGCTCATCTTTACCAATACGAATAATGTCGTCAACCCCGAGCTTTTTCAGTGACTTACTACCTTCTCCTTGAGCCGTGATCACTTTATGGGTTGTGGTGGCGTTGAGGCCATTGCGTTTAAATATTTTAGCGAGCGAATCGCCACTTCTTACTTTAACTGCTTGCCACTGAAGTTGTGCTGCACTTTCTTCAATATTACTCGGTAGTTCACGCACTGGGAGCTGTGTATCATTTAAAGTTTCGATCGGGGCATCGGGTAATTCAATACTGGTTGATGGTTGAGTGTTGCTGGTTTGTTCAGGCGTGGCCACTTGATATCTTTGGCCGACTTTAAATTCACCCGTAACGTTTGATGTTGCTTGCTTACTACTTTTTAACGGTACCATTAATAAAAATAGCACTATAACAGCGCACGAAGTAATAATTATTTGGTGCTGTTTGGGTAAGGCAAAATATAAATTTTTTATATTTTTCAAAAAGCTAAGACCTATAAATGAGATTTTGATACGACAATTGTCGTTTACTATAGCAAAATAATATCCTCCTAAACAATGATAGGGTTTTCACCGCAGTGAAAATTACAGTAGAATTCGAGCATTAATGATTAATTATACCTTTGTTGGAGCCTAGTAAATGTCAGATGTAAGCCAAGCGTTTGCAGAAATAAAACGCGGTGCGGAAGAAATTCTGCTAGAAGATGAGTTATTGGAAAAGTTGAAGAAAGGCAAGCCACTGAAAATTAAGGCGGGCTTTGATCCAACAGCACCTGATTTGCATTTTGGTCATACAGTATTGATAAATAAATTACGCCAGTTTCAGCAGCAAGGACACGAAGTTATCTTCTTAATTGGTGACTTTACCGGCATGATTGGTGATCCGAGTGGAAAAAATGTTACGCGTAAACCGTTAAGTAGGGCTGATGTACTAGCAAATGCTGAAACTTACAAAGAGCAAGTGTTTAAAATTTTAGACCCAGTAAAAACCACTGTGGCCTTTAACTCAACCTGGATGGAAAAACTCGGTGCTGCCGGCATGTTGAAGCTTGCTTCACGCCAAACCGTTGCTCGTATGATGGAACGAGATGACTTTAAAAAACGTTATGCTGGCGGTCAAGCGATTGCCATTCATGAGTTTATGTATCCTTTAGTACAAGGTTGGGATTCAGTTGCTTTAGAAGCGGATGTTGAATTAGGCGGCACCGATCAAAAGTTTAATCTATTAATGGGTCGTGAACTGCAAAAGTCAGAAGGTCAACGTCCGCAAACTGTACTCATGATGCCATTATTAGAAGGCTTGGATGGCGTACAGAAAATGTCTAAGTCGTTGAATAATTACATCGGTATTACTGATGCGCCAAATGATATGTTTGGCAAAATCATGTCCATTTCTGATGATTTAATGTGGCGTTATTATGAATTGCTGAGCTTTAAACCAATTGAAATTATTAATGGCTACAAAGCAGCAATTGCTGCGGGCTCAAATCCTCGCGATGTAAAAATTGATTTAGCAAAAGAGTTAATTGAGCGCTTTCATGATACTGCAGCGGCAGAAGCTGCTCATCAAGAGTTTATTAATCGTTTTCAAAAAGGTGCTTTACCTGATGATATGCCTGAATTAGATATTGCTACTGAAACGGGTGAAATTGCTATTGCTAACTTGTTAAAAGAAGCCGGTTTAGTAGCAAGTACTTCAGAAGCTATGCGCATGATAAAACAAGGTGCGGCGAAAATTGAAGGTGAAAAAATTACCGATAATAAGCTCATTATTAAGGCGGGTTCTACTGCGGTTTATCAAGTCGGTAAACGCAAATTTGCTCAGGTTACGCTTAAGTAATCATATTGGTAAAATTAACTAGATTATTTATTGAAAAAGCCAGTCATTGAGACTGGCTTTTTTAGTACTATTCATCATAGTCTTTATTAGCAACTAGCCTGTCTTCATTAAATAAATCGAACAAAATATAGTGGTTAATTTACTTATTTAATACTGCTATAACCTCATAAAAAATCAGTTGAATTTACTCACGAATGCTAATCTAAAAGCAGTTTTATCCATCACGATAATATAGCTAAGTATCAAATATCCTTACAAAAAGTGTGTGATTGTTAGTCTGGCAATAGCATAACTTTATTGATCTAAGTCATTATCGTTAATTTCAATGTGCGTAATATATGCGACATATTGTCGCAGTTAGATAAATTAGAGGCTTACCATATTACTCTGAACTTGCTGCTTATAATCTAAGTGTAGGTATTTTGTACAATGCTACTTTACTTGTCGTACAGTAAAAAAAAGTTAAGGTTATTTTCGGTTCTGTTGCTCTGGTTTGCTCAGTTTTCTGCGCACGCCTTATTTGTTAGTGAGCCAAGAGATCCATTACCACTGATCAATGAAATTTTCCCACAAGCGACTAAAGTTTCTGATAAAGCGGGTAAACCGCTTATTTGGACTATTTATCAACAAGAAGAGATTATTGGTTATGCTTTTGAAACCAATGATATTGCAAGAATTCCGGCCTACTCAGGTGAGCCAGTTAACATGTTGGTGGCGATTAATCCTAAAGGTGTATACATTGGCGCGAAAGTTTTAGAGCATCATGAACCTATTATTTTAGCTGGTATTCCAGAAAGTAAATTATGGGCCTTTACGGATCAATACAACGGTCTGAGTGTTAGTGACCGCTTAAAGGTTGGCGGTAATGCTAAAGGTGATGTTATTCATATTGATGGCTTGTCAGGTGCGACAGTAACCGTCATGGTGATGAATGTTGCTATTACTAAAGCGGCGACTAAAGTTGCTCGCTCATTGGGAATTATCGAAGAAGTCGAAGAAATTAAGCAACCAATGGCTACGGTATTGCCTGATGTTTATCAACAAGCAAGTTGGCAAACCCTGATTGGTGATGGCTCTATTCGTAAGTTATATCTCGACCGTAATACGGTTGATGAAGCCTTTGTTGGTACAGCAGCTGAAACAATTGAACAAGCTACGCCTGAGCAGAAAGCAGATATGTTTGCTGAGGTCTATTATGCCCAAGCGGATATTCCAACCATAGGCCGTAATTTATTAGGTGATAGTGAATATCAATGGTTGATGAAAACCCTAAAACCTAATGAACATGCCATTGTTGTCCTAGGTAGTGGTTACTCCTTTAAAGGCTCTGGTTATGTGCGTGGTGGCATCTTTGACCGTATTCAAATACTACAAAACGAAACGGCTTTTGCTTTCCGTGATTTAGATCACAATCGTGTTACTGATATCTTTATTGATGGTGCGCCAAATTTCAAAGAAATGTCACTGTTTATTGTCCGTGAACATCATGAATTTAACCCCGGTGTTGACTGGCAGTTTGAATTGCTTGTGCGTCGTCAAATGGGCGCGGTTGACAGTATATTTACTAGCTTTAAAGGTAGTTACCATGGTTTAGAACAATACTTACACCGTCCACCGATCATTTTACCTGAGCCAGAATTAACCCTGACGCAGCAAGTTTGGCAAGATAAAAAAACTGAGGTGGTAATTTTATCTATTCTGATGGCACTACTACTTGCGACCTTGTTTTTCCAAGATGTTTTGGTTAAACACCCGACTTTTATGCACAACTTCCGCCATGCTTTTTTAGTGGTGACTGTGGTATTGATCGGCTGGATGTGGGGCGGACAATTATCCATTGTCAATGTCTTTACTTTTTTACAAGCCTTTATGTCTGATTTTTCTTGGGACTTATTTTTACTCGACCCAGTGATCTTTATGTTATGGGGCGCTGCGGCAGTAACTATGCTGTTATGGGGCCGAGCAGTGTATTGCGGTTGGTTATGTCCCTTTGGCGCCTTACAAGAGTTGATTAATGTTTTTGCTCGTTATATCAAGATACCTCAGTTTGAATTGCCTTGGGCTGTACATGAACGTTTATGGGCGATTAAATACTTAGTACTACTAGGCTTATTTGCCTTATCACTTGATTCTTTAGCCTTAGCTGAACAGTTTGCTGAAATAGAGCCTTTTAAAACTACGTTTTTATTAAAGTTTGATCGTGAGTGGCCATTCATTATTTACGCACTAGCCTTGTTAACTATCAATATATTTAATCGTAAATTTTTCTGCCGCTACTTATGTCCATTAGGGGCTGCACTTTCAACCAGTAATAGTGTGCGCTTATTTAGCTGGTTAAGACGTCGTCCTGAATGTGGTCAACCTTGTAAAACCTGTGCGAAAGAATGTGAAATTCAAGCGATTAATCCTGATGGGGAAATCAATATGCGTGAGTGTCACTACTGTTTGGATTGCCAAGTGACTTATTTTAATGAAGAAAAATGTCCTCCACTGAAAAAATTAGCACGTAAAAAAGCTAAATATAAAGCAACAGAAATTGAAGCAGTCAATGTTGCTTAATTTGTTTAAATAGAAAGATGAGTTTAAAAATTAATTAAAAATAACCATAATGGAGAAGAGTGATGAGTAACGACGATAATGGCTCTAATAACGTAGAGTTAGAGAACGAAAGTAGACGTAAGTTTTTTGGTAAAACAGCGTTATTGGGTGCTGGTGCTGTTGCTGCTCCAATGACTGCTGCTATGTTTGCAAGCACGGCAAGAGCCAATGCTGCAGAGTATGCAAAAAATGAAGCTTTTGTTCATCCGGGAGATTTGGATGAATACTATGGCTTCTGGTCAGGTGGTCACTCAGGCGAAGTCCGTATTATGGGTATTCCGTCTATGCGTGAATTAATGCGTATTCCAGTATTTAATATCGATTCAGCAACAGGCTGGGGCTTAACTGAAGAAAGTAAGCGCATTAAGGGCGAAAGCGCACATTTACTTGCTGGGGACTCGCATCACCCTCATATGAGTATGCAAGATGGTCGCTATGATGGTAAGTACGTTTTCATTAACGATAAAGCTAACTCTCGTGTTGCTCGTATTCGTTGTGATGTGATGAAATGTGACAAAATGTTGACTGTACCTAACGTACAAGCGGTTCATGGTTTACGAGTACAAAAAGTACCATACACTAAATATGTTGTCTGTAATGGTGAATTTGAAATTCCAATGAATAACGATGGTAAAGCCGGCATGGAAGATGTCAGTACTTATCGTTCGCTTTATAACGTTATCAATGCAGAAACTATGGAAATGGCTTTCCAAGTTATGGTTGACGGTAACTTGGATAACACAGACGCAGATTTTGATGGTAAATATTTTGCATCAACCTGTTATAACTCAGAAATGGGCATGAACTTAGGTGAAATGATCTCTGCTGAGCGTGATCATGTGGTCATCTTCAGTTTAGCTGCTTGTGAAGCTGCACTTAAAGCGGGTAAGTATAAAACTTACAACGGTAATAATGTGCCAGTATTAGATGGACGTAAAGGTTCAGATTTAACCCGTTATATCCCAGTACCAAAATCACCACATGGTTTAAATACTTCTCCTAACGGCGAGTACTTTGTGGCAAACGGTAAGTTATCGCCAACAGTGTCAATTATTTCAATTAAGAAATTAGATGCATTATTTGCTGATAAAATTAAGCCACGCGATACCATCGTTGCTGAACCAGAACTAGGCTTAGGGCCATTGCATACCGCATTTGATAACAAAGGCAATGCGTACACTACTTTATTCCTTGATAGTCAAATTGCTAAATGGAATGTACAAGATGCTATTGATGCGCATAACGGCAAAAAAGTTAATTATATTCGTCAAAAATTAGATGTACATTACCAACCAGGTCATAACCATACTACACAAGGTGAAACGCGTGATGCTGACGGTAAATGGTTAATCTCACTTTGTAAGTTCTCTAAAGATCGGTTCTTGCCTGTTGGACCATTACGCCCAGAAAACGATCAGTTAATTGATATTTCTGGTGATGAAATGAAGCTTGTACATGATGGTCCAACATTTGCCGAACCGCATGACTGTATCATGGTTCATCGCAGCAAAATGAAACCGTTAAAATTATGGCCACGCACTGATCCAATCTTTGCTGAAACAAAAGCTATGGCGAAAAAAGACGGCGTCGATGTTTATACTGATAATAAAGTCATTCGTGACGGTAAGAAAGTACGTGTATACATGACGTCTATCGCACCAACTTACGGTATGTCTGAGTTTAAAGTTAAGCTAGGTGACGAAGTTACCGTTATCGTTACTAACCTCGATCAAGTTGAAGATGTCACCCATGGTTTCTGTATGACTAACCATGGTGTACAAATGGAAATTGGTCCACAAGCAACAGCATCGATTACCTTTACGGCTAATCAACCAGGCGTACAGTGGTACTACTGTAACTGGTTCTGTCACGCGTTACACATGGAAATGCGTGGCCGTATGCTAGTTGAAGCTTAATTAAGCGCACAACAGACATTAGCAAGTACATAGTGTTGACAGTAGCAGAGTGTTGCTGTCAACAGCCGTAGATAAACGGTATGGTAATGTGTTTGCGGGTGTTAGTTGATGTTTGAATAGGCTAGCGTTGAACGAATTTTTATTCACAGCTAACGTTATGTTAGTACTAGGATAACTTGATAAGTCAGCGTAAAATAGGCGGCAATAGCAATTTGTTATTGCCGCATTTTTAATTTATAGGGGCGAGTTTTTGAGCGTACGATCATTGAGAAAACTACTTGTTGCTGTGCTTTTTCTACACTTTTCATTTAATGTCTTTGCTGCCACTATTTGGCTATCGCCTGAAGATAACCTGCAGCAAAAGCTGGATGCCAGTGTTGATGGTGATATTGTTAAATTAAGCGCTGGGCGCTATTTGGGAAATTTTATTATTAACCGTCAATTGACCTTATCTGGTGAAGACGGCGCCATTATCGATGCCAATGGCCAAGGTAATGCTTTATTACTAAAAAATTCAAATATTACTGTTGAAAATCTTATTATTGAGAATTGGGGCCATAATTTAACTGATGAAAATTCAGGTATTTACTCGACAACTAAAGCTGAAAACATTGAAATAAAAAATAACAAATTAACTGGCGATGGCTTTGGTATTTGGTTGCATAAAATTAAGCATGCAAAAGTGATTAATAATACCGTGCAAGGCAATGTCAACATTCGCTCTGCTGATCGAGGTAACGGTATTCAGATATCCAGCATTGAAAATGCTCACATTTTAGCCAATGAAATGAGTGGCGTTCGTGATGGCATTTATGTTATTGCCAGTAAAAATAATATTATCGAAGGTAATACCATGCATCATTTACGTTATGGTATTCATTATATGTATTCATATGACAATTCAGTGATTAATAACACAGCTTATAGTACTCGTGCGGGTTATGCGTTAATGAGCTCGCGCCGTCTGATCATTAAAGGCAATAAAACCAGTGACTCAGAAGATTATGGTTTTTTACTCAACTTTATCACTGAATCAACTTTTGAGAATAATGATATTAAAAACGTTTGGACTAAGCCAGAAAACAAAGTGCTAGGTCGAGACGGTAAGGGCTTGTTTGTTTATAACTCAGGCTATAACACCATTAAAAATAATCGTGTCGATACTGCTGAAATTGGCATTCATTTAACGGCTGGTTCAGAGAATATTAAAATCTACGGTAATAGTTTTATTAATAATCCGGTACAAGTTAAATATGTTTCCAATAAAAAACAAGAATGGAGCTTTGAAGGTCAAGGCAACTATTGGAGTAACTATTTAGGCTGGGATATGAATGGTGATAATATTGGTGATGTTATTTTTGAACCAAACGACGGCATTGACCAACTCATTTGGCGCTACCCAGAAATGAAAATGATCATGGATAGCCCGGTAGTATTAATATTACGTTGGATACAAAAAGAGTTTCCGGTTTTAAAGCCACCAGGCGTTAAAGACAGCTTTCCACTCATGCAACCTTCAGCAGTGCCAAAGAGAGCAAGTCATATCGCGTCATTACTCCAAGCAAGTGATGGTCAGTCAGAAGTTCATGCGAATAAGGCAAGTCAACCATAATGAAAACACCCTTAGTTTCCCTTGAAAATGTCAGTAAAAACTATAAAAGTTTGCCGGCGTTATCATCCATTAACCTGCAACTAGCGCAGGGAGAAGTACTCGGTTTGTTTGGCCATAATGGCGCTGGCAAAACCACCATGATGAAGCTTATTTTAGGCGTAATTTCTGCCGATGCTGGCGATGTTAGCGTGATGGGCATGAAGCCTGATGATAAATCAGCATGGCATATGCGAGCAAAAATGGGCTATTTGCCAGAAAATGTCATGTTCTACGAACAATTAACTGGTTTAGAGGTACTAAGTTATTTTGCTCGCTTAAAAGGTCAGACAAAAAAGCATGCCAAGGCTCTTCTGGAGCAAGTCGGTATTGCTCATGCCATGGACCGGCAAGTAAAAACTTATTCTAAGGGCATGCGTCAGCGTTTAGGTTTAGCACAAGCCTTTATTGGCGAACCGAAATTATTATTGCTTGATGAACCCACCGTCGGTTTAGATCCCAATGCGACGGCAGAATTTTATAACAGTGTAGATCAATTAAAAACTCAAGGAACGAGTGTGGTGCTTTGTTCTCATGTTTTGCCGGGGGTTGAGCAGCATATTGACCGCGCGATGATTATTTCAGGTGGTAAAACCTTAGCGCTTGGTACTATTGCTGAACTACGAGCGGCAGCAAGTTTACCAACGCAAATTAAACCACAAGGGTTAAATGTAGCATTACTTGAACATCCAATGGTCAAAACATATGTCAATTCGGCTGGCTATTTAACGGTACCTGAACAAGACAAACTTAAAGTTTTACGCTATTTATTGGCAGATGAAAGCCTAAGTGATATTGCGGTTGAGTCGGCAAATTTAGAACAAGTTTATCAGTATTATTTAGCACAAGCAGAGCAAATGAAAATAGAAAATACCAAGGCAGGTGCGTAATGAGAGAAATACTAACTGTCGCTAATAAAGAGTTTCATGATGGCCTACGCAATCGCTGGTTGCTGTCGATAACCTTGATTTTCGCTGTATTATCCGTAGGCTTGACTTACTTTGGTGCCGCGGCTTCAGGTACTGTTGGTGTTACGTCGTTATCCACCACCATTGCTAGCTTAGCGAGTTTAGCTGTATTTTTGATCCCCCTGATTGCTTTGCTGCTCAGTTATGACAGTTTTGTTGGTGAACAAGAGGGCGGTACATTGTTGTTATTGCTAACGTACCCATTGAGTAAAAATCAATTGCTGCTTGGCAAGTTTTTTGGTCAAGGCGGCATTATTGCTTTAGCCACGTTACTCGGGTTTGGTGCCTCAGCGTTACTGCTGTTTATTCAACATGGTGACGTTGTCATCATTGAAACCTTTGGTTATTTTATTATTAGCGCAACGTTATTAGGCCTAAGCTTTACCGCTATCGCTTATATGATCAGCTTACTTGCCAGTGAAAAGTCTAAAGCGGCAGGCGTTGCTTTAATCACTTGGTTCTTTTTTGCTTTGGTATTTGACTTAGCCTTACTGGCTTTACTGGTTGGCGCAGATTCAGGGCTAAGTCAATCAGCATTAACGCAATTGATGATGTTAAATCCAGCGGATGTGTTTCGTTTAATTAATCTTGCTGGTTTGGATAGCACAGATGTCAATGGCGCACTGGCCGTTGCTATCAATGCAAATTTAACACAAGGCCAATTGTTGACGATTTTATTAGCTTGGGTTGTTGCTCCATTAGCTATTGCAGCCATTATTTTCAAAAATAAAAAACTTTAAGGGTATTCATCATGTTCCGTAAACTTTTATTCTCGCTGATCTTTGTCGCTGTGGTTGCTTGTTCTGAACAGTCAGCGCAACAACAGATTATTCATCAAGCGGTGGCTATTGAAAGTGCAGATGAGTGTCACTTATGTGGCATGCTAATTAGCAACTTTTCTGGACCTAAAGCCGAGTTATTTCGCCAAGGTGTAACTGAAGCAGATGGTAATAGTGTAAAAAAATTCTGTTCAACGCGTGATATGTTTAGCTTTTATCTTGATCCTGAAAACAAACGTAATGTCACTACGATTTTGGTTCATGACATGAGTAAAGCGCCATGGGATGCGCCTAATGACGGCTACTTTATTGATGCACGTAAAGCTTGGTACGTGGTAGGCTCAGATAAAATTGGCGCTATGGGGAAAACTTTGGCGAGCTTTTCAGCAAAAACAGATGCTGATGCTTTTGCGACAGAATTCGGTGGTAGTGTTATTGACTTTAACGCGGTTAGTTATCAATCACTGCAATAAGTTAACGTTTATATCGTCAGCAGATGTTGTAATCTCAGCACAGCTAGGTAATCTAGTGTCATTAATTTTTTTCTTGAAGATACTATGATAAGTATTAGGTCACTTAGCTGTTTAATTTTAATGATCAACCTTGTTGCTTGTTCGACTATAACAGCTACGACGTCATTTCGTGATGGCTTTGATTTTTCCTCGATTGAAAGTTATAGCACTTATGGTCGTAATTCGACATTTGGTGACTTACAAAACCTCAGTGACAGTACACGCAATAACATCGAACTAGCGATTGAACAAGGCTTTGATGGCAATGGTTTTAGCTATAAAACACTAAAAAAAGCTGATATTGTTATTGCTTATCACCTTCTGGATCATCGTGCTTTTGAGTTAGAAAAATATAATCGCGAGGTAAAATATTGCGGCTATTGCTTAAGAGCGGGTCAAGCAACGCATGCTGAGTTAGAAAATAAACTACGTCCAGGTAGTTTGATCCTCGATATTATCGATCCTAAAAGCCAACGCTCAGTGTGGCGTAGTGTTTATCCATTGAAATTTAAAGCAGATGATAATAGCCGCGAAACGCAGGAAAAAATAACCACTGCGGTTGATAGTATGCTGCGTGATTTTCCACAAGGTAAGAAAAGTAAAGTAAGCGCTAACTCAAGCAAAGAGCCTGCTTAATGGTTAAATGGTTAATTATCACACTGATAGGGTGTGTCGGTCTTTTGATCATATTACTCGGCTTAGGCTATTTATTATCTGAGAACGAAAAATCGACTACCTTGTTAAAAAATCAGCTAGAACACGATGCTCAGTTGCAACAACAAAAGCGAGAACAACAACGTAATCTTAGTCATTATAATCATGCCGATGATGCTGAAATACCGTCACCATCAGATGATAAAAGCGTGATGAAAAGCTTTGAAACAACGCTGATTAATAATTTAACTTGCGTGACAATAGCGCAATGTCAGGTGTTGACCGTTAGATTTAAAAATATCGACTGTCGACTTGCTAGTAATATTATCGGTGCATCACAGCTGAAAAAAATAGCCACGAAAGACCTTATTATCGAGCAATGCCCAACCATAAATTCAACTGCGCAATTGGCGTGTCAGCAAAATATTTGTACGTTAATAAGTACCACTCATTAGTGGCAGAAATCACTAAGTCAAAGTGCGAAATTCATCGGTTGTTACCACTAAATTATCTGTCTGCCGCCCTTTGTCTACGTGATAGCATCAAGCAAAAGTAATTGTATGGTATTAATTGCCAGTCGAACGAGCATCTTGAATGGCTTTGGGTATATAATAAGGTATTGTTTTTAATAATTTGTATGTGATATGACCTTCCCAAATGATGAAACCGGCCAAGTTTTAGCTGAAATGCAAACTGCGGGCATTGATTTAAACGAAATTCACCAGGTAGTGTTTTTTCAGTTATTTGAACAAGAGCAACACGCACAAGCTATGGTTGCTCACTTAGCAGAGCAAGCGCCAGATATGCCAGTTGAGCTAGTGCCCGATGAATTGCCAAATGTATGGGATGTTAACTGTACGGTTAGCATGGTACCAAGTTATGACGCGATTATTGCACAAGAAGCTGAATTTGAACTGCTAGCGACAAAATTCAAAGGTTATAATGATGGTTGGGGTATCGAGGCATAAGTGCCTCAAATATTGCTAACTGACGTTGCAAGTTATTCTGCCTAAGTTAGTAGCTGATATAATTGAGCTTATCAAGTTATAAAAGAAAAAGATCATGCATAGTCCAGCTGGCTATTCTTGGTCTTTTTTGCTTTCTTCCGGTTCGATTATATCAAAAGCGGGTAGGGTCACGCGCCAATAAATTGCGGCTAAACGCAATACTAATGCGCCAAGTATCGCTGTTATAATAGCGATATGTTCAGGTACGGATAAATAGCGTAATAATGTATATAACGTGCCGCCTAAAATAGCGGCCGTGGCATAAATTTCTTGTCGTAAAATCATTGGTATTACATTACATAATATATCGCGCAGCATACCACCGGCAACACCCGTCATCATACCCATAACAATGGCTACAGGAATGGAAGAACCTAAGCTGAGTGCTTTCTCTGTGCCCAGTACGGCGAATAAAGCTAAACCAAAAGCGTCTGAGACTAATAAAAAACGTTTAGGGATACGCTTGGGTGAACGAATAAAAATAATGGTGAGTGCTGCTGTGGTTAAAATAACATAGAGGTAAACGGGGTTCTGCAGCCAAAATACTGGCGTTTGTAAAATAACGTCGCGCATGGTGCCCCCGCCAATCGCGGTGACGGCAGACAGAACGACCACTCCAAAAGGGTCAAGTTTATAGCGTCCGGCCATTAATGCCCCGGAAAAGGCAAAAACGACAATACCAAATATATCAAGCCAATAGAGTAATTCTGTCATTTATCTCGCTTGTTATTTTATTAAGGGTAAATTAGCAGCTTGCCAACCGTTCATATCACCCTCAAGGTGACGAAGATCGCTAAAACCAGCGGCACGAAGATCGTTTTCTGCGCTGATAGCACGACGACCTGAACGACAATGTACAATAACAGTTTGATCTTTAAAGGCGCTAATTTTACTTAGATTAGCGTTAATCTGCTCATGGCTAATATTAATTGCCCCTTTGATATGACCTTCGGCAAACTCTTCAGCGCTACGCACATCTAATATTATCGTCTGTTTGTTTGGTGTTGCCATTAAAGTTAACAGCTCTTGTTGTGAAATTGTGACCGTTTGCTGGGCAAAAGAGAGCAGCGAAATGACACTTAATAAAGTAACTAGCGACAATTTAATCAGTTTCATGATATGGCCTTAAAGTAAGTGAAATTTAGCCGTTCATTTTAAGAATTATAGTGTACCTGAATCTTAATAATAGCAAAGGGCTTTTATCGTATGGCTGTTGGTCTTAATCAGTAATACTATAGGAAATTATCGCGAGTAGCATCATCATTAAAATGAGTAGGTAAAGCGCATAATTTATGCGTTTGCTCGCATGAATAATATCGGTAGCTTGTGGCTGCCTTGCTGAGTCATTAAAGCTAGTTTTACGTACTTTATTGCCGTCATACATAGCAACACCACTGAGTTTAACCGCTAAACCTAAGGCTAGCACATGTAATAATATACTGTTATCTGTGTGGAAAAATTTGCCGCGTATTAAGCGCCAATAAAGTAACGTGTTCTGACCAACAGTACCGAGTAATAGTACTAAGGTAAATAGTCGGCATGGTAACCACTGTAAGAGTTTTACAATATGATTAATGGCGGCGCCAAAATGGATGAAACGAGCAAGCTTTATGTTCCAGGCGTAATGCATTTCTAGTAATAAACGAAAGGTTAACGCTGCCAGAGGTCCGAACACGAGATAGTAAAATCCGACGCAAACCAGTAATTGTGAGCTACGTAACACTTGTGTTTCAATACAGGCTTTACTGATACCTAACGGTGATAATTGCTCGGTGCTGCGCAATAAGAAAGCTGCTATTTTTTGTTTAGCTTGATAGTTGTTATTGGCGACTAGCTCGCGTGCCACATTTTTACTGGTTTTAGTTAAACCAAAGCTGCCTAAGGCAAGGTAGAGCAATAATGCATGCCACAGCCAATACACTTCAATAAAAGCCTCAAATAACCAGAGAATAATGAGTAATGGCGTGAGTGTAACTATAATGGCGATTAAACCGGAAATGTTTTGTTGACGGGCACTGTTGCTTGATTTATTGACTTTATCGGCCAAACGCTGACAATAAAAGTTAAAAAAAGCTAATGGTTGCTGAGTAACAAACTGTCCAATACAGGCTTTTAATGCCATCACTAGTAACAGCATGAAGGCAGCAGAATAAAAATGCGAACTGGTGAGGATATTACTCAGATTTTCCATTAGTTTAGTGTTTTGCCTTTGAGTGCCGCTAACATGCTGGTAACCAGCACTGATGAGTTAACTGATGCTGTTTCTAAGTAAGCTTCAAATGAGCTTGGTGATTCTTTACCCGCAATGTCTGACATTGAGCGAATAACGACAAAAGGAGTGTTGAACTGATGACAGGTATGGGCAATAGCCGCGCCTTCCATTTCTACTGCTGCCATGGTCGGAAAATTGGCTCTTGCTTTGGCAATATCTTCATCTTTGGTCATAAAGGTATCCCCTGTAGTGATCAAGCCAACCAAGGTTTGAATATTCGCAAGTGAATTAATCCCGATCTTGGCTGCCGCGACCAATTCAGGATGTGGTATGTATGCCGGTGGGTTGGCAGGCAATTGACCTATTTCATAACCGAAAGCGGTAACGTCAACATCGTGGTAACGAACTTCTGAGCTGATGACAATATCGCCTACTTTCAGCGATTGCTCAAAGCCGCCAGCAGAGCCAGTATTAACAACATAATCAGGTTGAAATTTATCAATCAGTATCGCTGTGGCAAGTGCGGCAGCAACTTTACCGATACCGGACTGAACAATAACCACGTCAGTGCCATCTAATAAGCCTTGGTAAAAGGTATAGCCGGCATGTGTCGATGTATGGCAGTTTTCTAGTTTAGCTTTTAAAATCGCAACTTCTGGCTCCATTGCGCCGATAATACCTGCTTTCATAAATTTAATCCTGTAAAAGTCTTAGTGAGGTGTTTCGCTAAGTTATGTCTATAGTTTATGCGCGGATTATAACGTGGATTACGCGTAAAATCTTTCTTCAGTATTAACAAAAAAGCAGATCTGTAAATCTGCTTTAAGTTTATGGTATGGGTACATACCCATGAAGTATCATGGGGGGGTTAGTGCGGTAGCGCAGCGGCTTGCGGTGAGGCAAGCTGCCTAGCCATTGCTGGTGTATCTTTGGGCAACATGGCTTGAGCCGCAGCAGGGCTTAATGCGCCAACTGTTCTTGGCCGAGCTCTGACTAAAGGTGCTGGAATAATTCTTCCCTTTACTTGTGGGGTTGGTGCATTGTTACCGAGTATTCGGCTGTTAATGCAAGCGCGAATTTCATCAATGGTATAATTCGCTTTTACTTTAATTCGAATATGTGGAATAGCTGCGGCTTCAAGCGCACCACTGACAAACCAATCTTTTTTAACTTTATAACCCTTACCTTGGGTGTCGACTAAGTCAATCACGCCAAGCATTTTCATGCTGTCGCGTTCACAAATTACAAAGTCTAAATATTTACTATTGGCATTATTTACCGCGGTTTGGCCCGCTCGATTTGATACCCCATTACGAATGCTAACAATGTCGGCCAGCTTAACGCGATTTATAATGCGATATTTTGTGCCCATTGCTTGTTCAACAAGGTTTTGAAAGTTTTTTTCTGCGGGAGTGAATAAAGCAGTTTTACGATCGAAAGGAAAAGGAAAGCTATTGTCGTTTAAGCGACTTGCAAGCATAGCAACAATAACAATTAGGCTGATCATGGCAAATAGAATGAGTTCCATATACATCTCCGGCAGTTCAAATTCTTGACGTTTATCTTAGAACATTAGATAAGCAAAAATTGAGCCAGAGATCACACTAAGATCTCATTGGTTAATTAATTATATCTTAAAGCTTTATATAACTAATTAACCATTTGATTTTTATATATTTACTGCTTTGGGTATTTAGCTTCTAAGGCACTATAAAGCTGCTGTTGAAAATCATCAGCGTTAGCATCTAATGAGTTAACTAAATTTGCTAGCACTTCATTATCTTCTTCACCATGCCATACTTTGATATAGCTACCGTCTTTATAGCCGTGATCTTGACGGAAAAAGTTTAAGGTATTTTTACCAACATATTGACGAAACAATTCAGCTAAATCCATTGACGTTAAACGCATACAATCGGCAAGTGCCAAGGCATCAAAAGCTTGGTTAGTGACCGCTTTTGAGGCCAGCGTTTCTAAAGCAATTTTAAAATCTTCTTCACCGCTATTTTGAGTTAATTCTGCTGCTAAAGTCTGGCTAATATCAGCAATCGAATCACCACTCATAAGTCGTAAGCTCAAACCGAAATGAAAAATATCAACCAGTTCTAACTGGACTTGTGGTAGGTCAATTTCTTGATGTTTCCACCACTTCCAACCATGGTGATCAAGCATTTCTGCACACTCAACCCAAATGGCACGATACCATTCATAATTGTTATCTCGCCATGTTTCACTCACCCGTGAATTCATCGCATCTTGCATTGATAACATTTGTGTAATTTGGTTTTTTGCGGTGCTAAGTAAATCGCTCATGCTGTTCTCTATATTTTGGCTAATGTGGTGGCAATAAAAATTTTTGCTGATAGTTTAGCAAGATTAATGGCATTATATAATGAATAATAAAATGATTAAGGATTTTAGTTTTGACAGCTCAAGTTTCAAACGAAACTCAAAGTGAAGCTTTACGTATAGCTAAAGGCACGCAGAAAAAATCTCAAACCAAAGAACAAACGAAATTAATTGCCCAAGGTATTGAGAAAGGCATTAGTGAATATAAAAAACAGCAAAAAATTAAAGCGCGCGAACGTGATAAACAACGCAAAAAAGGTTTAGTTGCGAAAACGAGTACAACGACAACGGAAGCATTACCATCGACAACCGATAATGCAAAGGTTTCCACCGCAAGCACTAGAGTATTATCAATATTGCCTTGGGTGTTGCTGATGGTGAGTTGGGGCTATTTTATTTTTGTTTAAAGAACACGCGAGTGCTGCTAGTTATCCATATATTCGTCGGGTTAATATCGTGGCTAACTAGTGATGATTTTGTAATAAACCAATAATGAGAATGAGAGAAGTAAATGGCTGAGTTAGCAGAAATTAATATAAAAGACATGCAGGAAAATTCTGCTCAGGCTGCTGATTTATTGAAAGCCATGAGTAACCAACATCGGCTGTTAATATTGTGTCATTTAGGCGAGAAAGAAATGTCCGTTACTGCGCTTAATAACGTTATTGAGCTAAGCCAATCAAGTTTATCACAGCATTTAGCGAGATTACGCCAAGATGGTTTGGTCAAAACACGCCGAGAATCTCAGACTATTTTTTACAGCATTGCGAACCCTTCAGTGGTGAAGCTGATCAGCTTTTTACATAGTGAATTCTGCCAATAGCTGGCACACTAAATGACGAATATGGGCGTTTAAACGACCAAACTTTTGTGTTATCCCGATGATACTGCAGGTTGCGGTATCACCGGGAGATAGTTAATCATTAGTAAATAATTTCTTTCTCACCATAGCGCGATAGGCTTTGGGTGTTAAGTTGAGTACTTGCTTAAAGAGACGGGTAAAGTTTGCTTGGTCTTGATAGCCGACTTGAAAAGCAACTTCTTGAATTGATAAATTACTTGCCCCTAATAGGTCTTTTGCCGTTTCTATTTTTAGCTGTTGCCAATATTGCGTGGCATTGATACCCGTGGCGAGTTTAAAGCGACGGGTAAACGAACGTTGGCTGATACCAAATTGTTGCGCGATATCATTTAACGTCAGCGCTGAATTTAAATTAGTTTTTAGCCAGAATTGTATTTGGCTGATTAATTCATCGGGATGACGATCAACTGCACCTTCTAAGTAGCGCTGTTCTTCATAAGGTTTTCTTATTTCATGCGAAAAGTTACGTTCTACTTGTTGTGCGGCATTTTGGCCATAAACTTGAAAAATAATATGAACGACAATGTCGGCTAGAGCATTTAGGCTAGCTGCACAATAAGTGCGTTCAGATTGGGTGATAAAAAAATCTGGTTTTAAATCTACTTTTGGATAATCGCGCTTAAATTGTTCGACATAATGCCAATGAGTAGTTGCTGGGTGATGATCTAAAATACCCGCTTCAGCCATTAAGCAAACCCCCGTACCACCACCAATTAAGGTCGAACCTTGCTGCCATATATCACTAAGCCACTGTAGCATTTTAGGTTGTCCGGCGATTGTTGGTCTGGGATTACGCCAGAGGCTAGGGATAAAAGCAAAGTCTGGGCGTTGAGCATGGTCAATATCGGTATCTGGTAGTAATTTAATTAAAGCACGGGTGGATATGGGTTTAATACTCTCGGCAACCATTTGAATTGATAGCCGTGGGGCGTGACGATTTTCCTGTAAAGCTACAGCTTCGCCAGCACGTAACATTTCAACAGGCAGACTGACACTGGTGGCTAACATGTGATCATAAAGTAGTAGGGCAATATTAATGGTCTTGTCTTGATCGCGTTTAAATTTTGCCTTCATTGGAGCTAATGTTACGTTATTTTTATCATTTGGCTATTTTGACATATTTTTTGGCTATATATGAGTATTATTTTTTATAGCTAACTCTTACACTGAGTGATATTAATTATTTAGTTGCAATTTAAAGAGACTTTTCATGACTGCGTTACCGATTATAATTGGCATGGGCGGCATTAATGCTGCCGGCAGAACATCATTTCATCAAGGCTTTCGTCGTATTGTTATCGATAAACTAAATGCTGAAGCTCGCCAAGAGACTTTTGTCGGCTTAGCGACCTTAATGAATTTATTGACCAGTCGAGACGGTAAGTTAGTTGATGTCGACGGTACAGTCGTTGAAAAGTCAGCTGTTGAAGGGCGCTTCGGTGCAGAAATATTAGCCGGTACCTTGATCCGTAAAATAGAGCATGAACACTTTGATCCTGATGCGACACCTTGGCAACAAAAATTAACCATGGATGTGGGCGAGCAAGGCATAAGCTTTGAAACTCGTGCTCGTGATTTACCAAGCCCGTTACCACGGACATGGAAAATCACTGAATTAGCTGAGAAGCGAGTGCGTGTGGATATTGCTGGCGAAATTGAAGTCAGTCACAGCTCAACACGTGATAACCCGATTAAAGCGGCAGGGCAATTTCCTACCGGCTTTAAACCTGCAAGTTTATACAATAGTCGTTATCAGCCTCGGGGTTTACAAGCGACTATTTTTGGCGCTGCAGACGCTATTCATTCCACGGGTTATAGCTGGAATAAAATCGCTGATAAGGTTAGCCCAGATGAAATTGGTACTTATTCAGCATCTGTTTTTGGTCAAACTCAAGCAGAAGGTGTGGGTGGTATGATGCAGAGCCGTTTGAAGGGCGATCGCGTATCAACAAAAAATTTAGCGCTTGGTTTAAACACCATGTCGACTGATTTTATTAATGCCTATGTTACCGGTAATGTAGGTACAACTTTCACCTCAACAGGCGCTTGTGCAACGTTTTTATATAACTTAAAAGCAGCAGTGCAGGATATTCAAGCCGGTCGTATTCGTTTGGCGATAGTGGGTAGTAATGACTGTGCTATTACCCCAGAAGTTGTTGAAGGCTTTGGTAATATGAGTGCGCTTGCCAATGAAGAAGGTTTGAAAAAAATTGATGGTAACGGTGTTGCAGATCATCGCCGTACTAGTCGTCCATTTGGTGAAAACTGTGGTTTTACTATTGGTGAAGCCGCACAGTTTATTATTTTAGTTGACGATGCGTTAGCGATTGAACTGGGTGCCAATGTGCTAGGCTCAGTTGCCGATGTTTACACCAATGCTGACGGTATAAAGAAATCAATTACCGCACCAGGTCCAGGTAATTACATTACTATGGCTAAAGCAGTTGCATTGGCTAAATCGATTGTCGGTGCGGAATCGGTTCAGCAACGCAGCTTTATCTTAGCGCACGGCTCTAGTACGCCGCAAAATCGTGTTACTGAATCTTTAATTTATGATCGTGTTGCTAAGAGCTTTGATATTACTGATTGGCCTGTAGCAGCGCCAAAAGCCTTTGTTGGTCATACTATCGGCCCTGCAAGTGGTGATCAGGTGGCGATGGCGTTAGGTATTTTTGCACATAACATTATGCCAGGTATAACGACAATTGATAAAGTCGCTGATGACGTTCATGATGAACAGCTAAATATTGCTACTGAACACTGGCATTGTCAGGCTATGGATGTTGCGTTTATTAATTCGAAAGGCTTTGGTGGCAATAATGCGACAGCGACCTTATTTTCTCCTGCGATAACCTTAGCTATGATGGAAAAACGCCACGGTAGTGATGGTATGGCAACTTATCGCGATAAAAATTCCCTGGTAGAGCAGGCAAGAGCTAAATATCAAGCTCAAGCTGACAGTGGTGATTTTCAAATTATTTATCGTTTTGGCGATGGTACATTGATGGATGATGATGTTAACTTAACCGATGAAAATATCAGCGTGACAGGTTTTGCCAATAAAATAGTACTACCAACAGCAAACCCGTTTAGTGATATGGTTTGATCTATAGGCATTAACCACAGATAATTAAATTTTTCGAAGCCCTGCAATAATACCCAAGCTATGAGAATTGGTATTATATTGACAGGGCTTTTGTATTTAATGCAATATAGTTTGGTCAAAGATCATTATTGGCTATTTTTAGCTATATAATCAATATATGGATATTGCTAAATTAAACACACAATGTTGATATTCAGTAAAATGACGTTACTGTTCAAGAGCATTTTCTTTTTAACTTAACCGTTAAATTTAGCGATTTACTAACGATTGATGTGGTGCACTATTCATGGCTAGCTTGCCAATTAAAATTGCTCTAAAATTCAAAAAACCAACCGTCGAGGCTAAGCCTAGCCAAATTCGTTCTATCTTATTAGCCGTGATTTTGGGTCTGGTTGGCGCGTTGCTTAACTGCTTTCCAATAGAACTTGCGTATAGCATTTCTTTAGTTATTGGTAATTTAGCTTTCATTTTAGCCGCAGCTTATTTACGTCCAGCATTAACATTGTTAAGTGCTGTGATCTGTGTCGCGCCATTATTTATTATTTGGGGACATCCGTTTGGCTTTTTAACTTTTGGCTTAGAGGCACTTTTTGTTTCTTATATGCGGGGGCGTGGCTGGTATTTACCGACCGCAGATTTTGTTTATTGGTTGATTATCGGTATGCCTTTGACGGCAGCACTGATTTGGTTTAATAGTCCAGATACTCAAGGATATTTACTTTTTTCCTTATTTAAACAAAGTATTAATGCTATTTTTTATACTAGTTTAGCGGTTATCTTGCTGTTTGTTTTTGGCGATAAATTAAATCTTTGGGTTAGATCACAGCAGCCCGCTTTAATAAAAAATCTTAAGCAATACTTACATTATATCTTTTGGATCATGTCAGCTTTTTTTGTGGTCGGTGTTAGCTTGTATTTAAGTCGTAACTTAAATGAGATACAAGAACAGCAGTTTGAAGATAAGCTTGATATTAGTAGCCAATACTTGAGCCGTATTATTGAAAGCTATGTTGATGAACATAAGAAGGCAATTGCGCAAATAGCAAATAAGCTTTCGATTATTGCGCCAAGTGATTACGATGATTCATTGAGTAAAACGCATGAGTTCTATCCGGGTTTTTTGACTATGCTTATTGCCAATCAAGATGCTGATTTAGTGGCATCTTCACCTCGTTCTTTAATGGATAACTTACCTAAAGCAGGCTTTAGTATTTCTGATCGCTCCTATTTCACTCAAGCTTTTTATCATCAGTCACTTTATACTTCGCCGGTTTTTCTTGGTAGAGGCTTTGGCTCTGATCCTATTATTGCAATAAGTGCCCCTCTGTATGCTAAAAATAGCAAGAGCCCTACAGGGATAGTTGAGGGCTCATTAAACCTTAATATGTTTGATCAGGTTAATCGTTATGCGGCCAACGATCGACAAATCGATGTCGTGTTAACGGATGAAAATGATAATGTTATTTATGCTGAATCGAGTTTATCCTTGACAAAATTAGCAAAATTTAATGCTTCTTTCGACCATATAGAACTGCAAGATAAGTTTATGATAATCGATACTCATGGCGCGAACATGAAACGCTATTTATATCGTAGAGTAACGTTAAATAATGGCTGGAAAGTCTTGGTTTTAATTGAACATGGCCAATTTTTACAATTAATTGAGCAACAGTATTTAACCATTTTCATGTCATTGTCTTTAATTTTTGTTTTAGTATTATTACTGGCCAGTCAATTTGCTCATATTTTAAATCGCCCTTTGGCATTTGCTTTAAAAGAGCTTGCTCGAGCGGATAATAAAGCCGGTTATAAGGTTATACCCTATGATGCACCGACTGAGTTTGTCAGTTTATATGAAAAATTACAGCAATCGAAAGCAACACTATTAAAACAGCAGCTTGCTTTAGAAGAAAAAGTAGCAAAACGTACTAAAGAGCTGAATAAAGCAAATAAAGCACTGGAAGAGCTAGCACATAAAGATAGCTTAACGGGGCTATATAACCGCCGTTACCTTGAGAGTAAGTTTAGCGAGTTGCGGGCTATCTTGTCACGAAATGATGCCGCTATGATGCTTGCTATGTTAGATCTTGACCACTTTAAAAAGTTAAATGATCAATATGGCCATTTAGTGGGTGATAATTGTTTAACCTATGTCGCTAAGTTAATGAAAGGTAAGTTTGACCGTCGCAGTGATATCGTTGCACGCTTTGGTGGTGAAGAGTTTATTATTGTTGCTCAACATGATGACAAAAATGCTGTTTTGCAAAAGCTCGAAGAACTGCGCGAAGAGATAGCACAGCACTGTTTTTCTTCTGATATTGAAGATTCAATTAACATTAACATTACCATGTCGATTGGCGTTGTTGTCGCTGATGCGAAACTATCGGAAAATATTGATGCTTGGATTAAACTTGCTGATGAGCAGTTATATCAGGCAAAAAATAACGGTCGTAATCAATTGTCAGTTAATCATTTAATTTGAGTTTAGATAACTGTTATTTTTTGATAACAGTAATAGCACTTTAAAAACACAAGTCGTGTATTTCAAAGTGCTATTAATAGGGTGACTATGCCTGTTTTATCTCAGGTGTCATAACAAAGTCGAGGATACCGATTGCGGCTTTTCGGCCTTGGTCTATAGCCGTTACGACAAGATCTGACCCCAGCACCATATCACCGCCAGCAAAGATATTTTCTTTACTGGTTTGCAGAGCAAAGTTGCTGTTATCTGTAGCAATAACACGTCCTCTGGCATCAACTTCAACGCCGGCATCTTTCATCCATTGTGGTGGGCTTGGCATAAAGCCAAAAGCAATAACCACAGCATCAGCAGGCATAATAAACTCAGAGTCAGCAATGGTTTCTGGATTTCGTCGACCGTTCGCATCGGGTGCACCGAGTTGTGTTTTGACAAATTTAACCCCACAGGTATTACCATTATCATCAGTAGCAATATCAATAGGTTGAATGTTAAATTGAAAATCTACGCCTTCTTCTTTGGCATTTTGTACTTCGCGAGGTGAACCTGGCATATTAGCCTGATCACGACGATAAGCACATGTTACTGCCGTTGCGCCTTGTCGAATCGAACTACGTACACAGTCCATCGCGGTATCACCACCGCCAAGTACAACCACTTTTTTACCTGAGAAGTTCACATAAGGTTTAGCATTTTCATTGCCATCTTCTTGTGAAAGACCCATTAATTTTTGCGTGTTTGCTATCAAAAAGTCTAAGGCGTTGTATACGCCTGTTGCTGACTCATGTTCAAAACCGCCGGTCATATCAGTATAGGTGCCAAGGGCTAAAAATACTGCGTCAAATTCGTCACTGATATCGGCAAAACTGATATCGACACCAACATTGGTATTTAAGCGAAATTCAATGCCCATACCTTCAAGAATTTCTCGACGGGTTTGGATAACATCTTTTTCCAATTTAAAAGATGGAATGCCAAAAGTAAGTAAACCGCCTATTTGCGCATGTTTATCAAAGACAACGGCTTGCACCCCGTTTCTTGTTAACACATCAGCGCAAGCGATACCTGCAGGACCGGCACCAATAACGGCTACCCGTTTGCCGGTGGCGATCACTTGTGACAAATCAGGTTTCCATCCTTGAGCAATTGCAGTATCTGTGATGTACTTTTCAATGTTACCGATAGTGACAGCACCGAACTCATCATTGAGTGTACAAGCTGACTCACATAACCTGTCTTGTGGGCAAACACGACCACACATCTCAGGTAAGCTATTGGTTTCATGACAAAGATCTGCTGCTTCCATAATTTTTCCATCAGTGACTAATTCTAGCCACTGGGGAATATAATTATGTACTGGACATTTCCATTCGCAATAAGGGTTGCCACAATCTAAACATCGATCGGCTTGGCCAGCACTTTGATCACTGCTTAATGGTTGATATATTTCGACAAAGTTAATTTTGCGTTGCTCTATTGCCTTTTTAGGCGGGTCGATACGCTTAACGTCGATAAATTGATAAATATTCTTACTCATGAATTAGTTGCTCCACTTGTGCTCTGATTATTGCGCTTGAACACGTAGTTCTGCGGACGAACGGCTGCGATGACCTAATAAGGTTTTAACATCAATCGCTTTGGGCTTAATCAACTTAAATAATGGTGCGTAAGTAGCAAAGTTATTTAAAATTTCCTCTGCTCTTAAACTCCCAGTTTCATCTAAGTGTTGATTGATTATGCCGCGTAAATGTTCTTGATGAATATTAAGTTCATCTATCGCCAACATTTCAATAGATTCATTATTTAGACGTATGGCTAAATCATCTTGTTCATCTAAAACATAAGCAAAGCCGCCGGTCATACCGGCGCCAAAATTGACACCCACTTGACCTAAAATAGTCACTATTCCACCGGTCATATATTCACAAGCATGATCACCTGTGCCTTCTATTACCGCGTGGCAACCTGAATTTCGTACCGCAAAGCGTTCACCCGCACGACCACAGCCGTAGAGTTTTCCGCCTGTTGCACCATATAAACAAGTATTACCCATAATCATGGTTTTATGACTTAAATATTCTACTCCTTTTGGTGGTTTAATGGTGAGCTTTCCGCCAGCCATGCCTTTACCCACGTAGTCATTAGCGTCACCTGTTAAGGTCATTTCTAAGCCACCGGCATTCCAAACGCCAAAGCTTTGACCAGCGGTACCACTAAAAGCGACTTTAATCGGGCTTGCCGCCATGCCTTGATCACCGTGATGACGGGCAATTTCACCTGATAATGCTGCGCCGACAGAACGGTCAGTGTTCTGAATATTTAAACGATATTCACCACCACTGCTATGCGCAATAGCATCTGCAGCCAGTGATAATAAACGCTGATTTAACTCACCTTTATCGAAAGGTTCATTAGTATCAGTCTGATATAATGCCGTATCATCAGTGGCAACAACCGGGGCAATAATAGGTCGTAAATCTAACTTTTGTTGCTTAGCGGTAATGCCTGACAAAGGCACGAGTAAGTCAGTACGACCAATAATGGCGGTTAAGCTTTCAACCCCTAAATGCGCTAAGATTTCTCGGACATCTTGAGCGATAAATTTGAAGTAATTCATCACCTGATCAGGTAAGCCTTTAAAGAACTGCTCACGTAGCACTTCATCTTGGGTTGCAACACCTGTAGCACAGTTATTTAGGTGGCAAATTCGGAGGAACTTACAACCTAATGTCACCATAGGCGCGGTACCAAAACCAAAGCTCTCTGCGCCAAGAATGGCAGCTTTGACGATATCTATACCGGTTTTTAGACCACCATCAACTTGTAAGCGTACTTTATGTCTTAAGCCATTGGTGACTAAAGATTGGTGCGCTTCAGCTAAACCAAGTTCCCATGGACAACCGGCATATTTAACCGAGGTTAATGGACTAGCGCCAGTACCACCATCATAGCCAGAAATAGTAATGAAATCAGCGTAGGCTTTGGCAACACCAGAAGCGATAGTGCCAACGCCTGGACCAGAAACCAGTTTGACGGAAATAACTGCTTTAGGATTGACTTGTTTTAAATCGAAAATCAGTTGCGCTAGATCTTCAATAGAATAAATGTCGTGATGAGGTGGAGGTGATATTAAAGTAACCCCAGGCACTGAAAAACGTAATTTTGCGATTAAAGGTGTGACTTTATCACCGGGTAATTGACCACCTTCACCTGGCTTTGCGCCTTGTGCTACTTTAATTTGTAGTACATCAGCATTTACTAGGTAGTAAGGTGTAACGCCAAATCGTCCCGAAGCAATTTGCTTGATACGTGAATTTTTTACGGTACCAAAGCGACGTTCGTCTTCACCACCTTCACCCGAATTAGAAAAACCACCTAAGCGGTTCATCGCTATAGCGAGCGCTTCATGGGCCTCAGGGCTTAGTGCACCAATTGACATCGCGGCACTATCAAAGCGTTTAAATAGTTCTGTTTCTGGTTCAACGGTGGCGATATCAATCGCTTTTTGATCGTCTTTAAATGCCAATAAATCGCGTAATGCAGCAGCAGGACGATTATTTACGTGATCAGCAAATATTCGATAATCACTATAGTCGCCACTGCGAACAGCGGTTTGTAGCGTGCTAACAACATCAGGATTATAGGCGTGGTATTCACCACCATGAACATATTTTAATAATCCGCCATGGCTCATTTTTTGATGTGGCATAAAAGCTTTACGAGCAAGGTTGATATTATCTTGTTCAATATCTGAAAAGTCAGCACCCTGAATACGACTAGGTAAATCAGGGAAACACAGTTTCATGATATTGCTATTAAGACCAATGACTTCAAATAAGCCGGCACAACGATAGCTAGCAATCGTTGAAATACCCATTTTAGATAATATTTTTAGTAGGCCTTTATTAATGCCTTCTCGGTAGTTAACCACCGCTTGACGGGCAGTCAAATCAAGTTGTTTTTGTTCAACTAATTGCTCGATGGTTTCATAAGCTAGGTACGGATAAATAGCTGTTGCGCCTAAGCCAAGTAGTACAGCAAACTGATGAGAGTCGCGAACAGACGCTGTTTCAACAATAATATTTGAATCACAACGTAATTGTTGCTCAACTAAGCGTTTTTGCACGGCGCCAACGGCCATTGCTGCTGGAATAGGCAGCATGCCTTGATGTATTTGGCGATCAGATAATACTAAGATAACCGTATTTTTATTTCGAACTAAGCTTTCCGCTTCATCACATAAGCGCAATATTGCCGCTTCTAAACCTTCATCTTGATCATAATTCAAGGTTAAGGTATCAGATCGGTAATGTTCAGGGTCCAATTCACGTAATTGCTTTAAACCGGTATACATTAATACCGGTGTCGCAAATAAAATGCGGTCAGCATGGCCAGTGGTTTCGTTAAAAACGTTATGCTCTCGGCCTATACAGGTTCCCAATGACATAACGTAACGTTCGCGTAATGGATCAATGGGGGGATTAGTTACTTGGGCAAACTGTTGACGAAAGTAATCATAAAGTGAACGTGGTTGGCTTGATAGCACAGCCATTGGCGTGTCATCACCCATAGACCCCGTAGCTTCTTGACCATTCTCAGCCAATGTTTTTACTACTTGGTGTATTTCTTCGTAACTGTAATTAAACATTTTATGGTATTGAGCTATTTCTTGATCGCTAAATACTCGTTGGCCAATTAATCTAGCATCTAATTTGTCAAAAGGTACTAAACGACGAATATTATTGTCTAGCCACTGACGATAGGGATGGCGAACTTTCAGTTCATTATCGATAGCGCTGGAGTTAAATATTTTTCCGGTATAGGTATCAATGGCCAGCATTTCACCTGGACCCACTCGACCTTTTTCTATCACTTCATCTTCACCGTAGTCCCAAATACCGACTTCAGAAGCTAAGGTAATAAAACCATCACGAGTAATCACATAGCGAGCAGGTCTTAGGCCGTTACGATCTAAATTACAGGCAACATGACGACCATTAGTCACGACAACGCCTGCCGGTCCGTCCCAAGGCTCCATATGCATGGAGTTAAATTCATAAAAGGCTTTTAAGTCGTCATCCATTAAAGGGTTACTTTGCCAAGCTGGTGGCATTAATAAGCGCATACCACGATAAAGATCCATGCCACCAGCAAGGAAAAGCTCGAGCATGTTGTCTAATGACGAGGAGTCAGAGCCACTTTCGTTAACAAAAGGAGCGGCGTCTTGTAAATCAGGTAACAAGGGCGATTTAAAGCCATGAGTTCGAGCGCGACTCCACTGGCGGTTACCTTTAATAGTATTGATTTCACCATTATGCGCTAAATAACGAAATGGTTGTGCTAAATGCCATTGTGGTGAGGTATTGGTTGAAAAACGCTGATGAAATAAGCAAATGGCCGTTTGCATACGAATATCAGCCAGGTCTAAATAAAAGTTCGGTAAATCTACCGGCATCATTAGACCTTTATAAATAGTAACGAGACACGACAAGCTTGCAACATAGAAGCGATCATCGCTGATACGCTTTTCAGCACGTCGTCTTGCCATGTATAATCGACGTTCGAGATCTCGGTTACGCCATCCTGACGGTGCGTCAACAAAAATTTGCTCAATAGACGGTAAGTTACCTTTCGCTATTTCGCCTAAGGTACTGGTATCTGTTGGCACAACTCGCCAGCCCACTAAGGTTAGTGTCTCACGTGCTAGCTCTTCTTCAAGAATTTTTTTACTGGCATTGGCTTCAATTGGATCTGGGTTAAGAAAAATCATGCCGACAGCGTATTTTTTGCCTAATTGCCAGTTTTTTTCTTCAGCGACGGCACGGAAAAAACTGTCTGGTTTTTGCATCAACAAGCCACAACCGTCACCGGTTTTACCATCGGCAGCAATACCACCACGATGTTGCATTCGGTCTAAAGCATGAATGGCTGTCTTTACGAGTTTATGGCTTTTTTCGCCGTGTTGATGGGCAATGAGGCCAAAGCCACAATTGTCTTTTTGATAAGTATGATCGTAAAGTTGCATTTTATTCCCCTAAATAAAAGCTCCGGTAAATTTTTGTTAGAATGGAATAAAATTATACTTAAAGTGCATAAATAATCCGAAGTTCGTACCGGAGAACTCCCTACATTAAACATTTAAAATTGAAAGGTCAATGTAAATAGAGTAAATACTCGTAGCTTTTTTACGTCATTACGGCGATGGAAATAGAAGAGAAAACACTTTTTATACTTATTACTGTCGTAATTGTTTACTTTATAAGAAAAAATATATAATCCATCATCAGTTATTGCTTTTATTGTAATTTTATTACATTTTTAATTTTTATTAAAAATAAATTTCAGTAGTTTTTTTATTCACTGTTTATTCATATGATTGAGCAGATTTTTTGACCACGGCTGGAACCTTTATTTTAAAATCTTTAAGAATGTGCCGTGAGTTGCTATGTATGACGTTAGCATTAGTTGCTGGATAAAATAAAGCCTCTTAATCATGTTATAACGACTAAAAGGCTTGATGATGGTGTTGTAGCCTAACTCTGTAAATAAGCTAGCGTAATGATAAGGGAAGGCTTAATACTTAAATTATTAGGCTTGGTAGCCATCAACCAGACCTTTAGTGGTAACACTGACAGCATCATGAGCATGTAACGATTCTAAATGGTTAATGCGTAGCCAGAAATCATCAAATTGCTCTGATGCGTTCATGGTATGCTGTAAACGACGAGCAGCATCTTCACAAAACATTAAGTTTTGACCATTTAAACGGGCAAACTCTTGTTCGTCTTCACGTTTTACCGCAGCTTGCACCGGTGTTTTTAGTGAATTTTCAATTAAATCAACCAGCTCTGTAATTGGAAATTCAGTGGTTGAGTTGTTAAGTTTGACTTTAATTTCGGCAACTGAGCGTTGGCTATGAGGCGTAGCCATTACACCTTCGGTTGTACCTAGCCATTCGTGCACTGTCTCTAAGTCAACGTTAGCTTCATGGGAAAATTTATCTTTAAAGGCTTTCTGTATTAATTGACGAGCCAATGCCGCAGAGCATGGGCAAGTTGAAGAATAACGTACGTCAAGTGAAAGCTCGATATCAAGCTTGCCTTTGTTTAAGCGACCGGTAATGGTGACAGGGTAAGCTTTCCAACCTTGTTTACCGCTGATCAGTGATTTACGACGCAGGTGGTAATCAAAACTAAATTTAACTTTTGCGTTATCACTTAGTTCTTCATGGCTGCTAATAAAGCCATCTAATAGTGTTACTAAGCTTTGATGAGTTAGTACATCTGAGTTTGATAATTCATCAAGGAGTAGGTATAAGCGCGACATGTGAATGCCTTTGGCTTTTGGCTCTTTAAGGTTTACAAACGCGTCTACGTAGGCTGAAACCATACGTTCTGATTGGCCTTGTGAGGCCACCATGATAGGCATTTCTATATTACTCATGCCGACCCAATCCAAAGTACCCTCAGTTTGAGCTGTGGTGTGATTTGCTATATCAGGCATTAATGTAGGCATTTTGACTCCGCTATTCGCTTGTGCACTAGGTAAAGGGCTATCATGGTAACTTCAGTACATAGTAGAATTATAATTGGCATTGCTATCTTAAAACGCGATTGTTTCCACAAATATTATTAAAAGTGGAATATAATGCAATGACCTTAAAAAAGGCGGCTATTTTGAACGAAATACCCACCAAAAGCAATGTTTGTGATAGTGCTGGTGATATTGTTGAAGAATATGATAGTTGTATTTAATTGATGCAATAAATAGTCCTATTATCCGAAGAGGTTTTTTGCATAAATAAGTAAACAAAATAGCAATATAAATCAGATTGAGCTTTATTTTTCCTTGCCGTAAAATTATAGCCACTTAACGATCAATGCAACAGTCACTTAGGAGACTCCATGATAGCAACGGAACAATTAGATTTAAGTTTAATTAATGGTTATTTAGAGGCATTAGATATAGCAATTATCCAGCAAATGTTAGATTTATATATTCAACAGTCTGCGCTGTATTTAGCTGCCATTAATACTGCTATCGTTGCTGAGGATCAAAAAGCATGGCAAGAACATTGTCATAAAATGAAGGGGTCTGCAGCGAGCGCCGGTTTATCTCAAGTGCATCAAAAACTTGTCGCGATTGAAAAAATGACTGAAAATTGGCAAGTTAAAGTTACTCATTTACATGTATTAACTCAACTAAATCAGCAAGCTATTGAGGTTTTTCGGCAATGGCTTGCTAAGCAGTAAGGTTGTGAAGGCCGTTAATTGTTGTTACTTGCAACTTTTTCTACTCGGCCAATAAAGCGATAACCTTCCCCGTGAATAGTGTTGATTAATTCCGGTGAGTCGGGCACAGATTCGAAATGTTTACGTAGACGACGAATAGTGACATCAACCGTTCGGTCGTTAGAACGTAGATCTCGGCCGGTCATTTCTTTGATCAGTTGCTGGCGGGTAACAATTTGTCCGGCATTAGCAATAAGCAAGCGCAGCGCTCGGTATTCACCACGTGGAATTGATATTTCTCTATTATCCGGAGTGATCATTTTTCGAGAGTTGCCATTAAGCGACCATTGATTAAAATAAATAATCGCATCATCTTTTTCTACACTGCTTGGCAATATGCGGTTTAAAATATTACGTGCGCGAATAGTTAATTCGCGCGGATTAAACGGTTTAGTAAGGTAGTCATCGGCACCAATCTCTAGTCCCAAAATTTTGTCAATATCGCTGTCTCGACCGGTAAGGAAAATTAATGCTAAATCATTGTTTTTGGTCAACTCACGGGCTAATAAGAGGCCATTTTTCCCCGGTAAGTTTATATCCATAATAACGAGATTTACTTGATTAGTTTGCAGTTGCTTCTCCATGCTGTCACCATCTATTGCTTCAGACACTTGATAGCCTTCAGCTTCAAATAGATTTCGCAGATTAAAGCGTGTCACGTCTTCGTCTTCTACGATTAGTATATGCGGTTTTTGCATGTTAATTGTCCAGTCCCGTAAAATTTAATTTATAAATGAATAAGTTAAGTGCTAATGTGCTGACCTTGGTTAGTATAGACTATTTCATTGCCTTTAAATATCGGCTAATAGTATAAAAATCATCATTAAAAAACAATCGTCAACAAAATTAATAAAAATACAATTTTATCGCCAATTTCATGATGGTGAGTCAACGCAGATCAAAGTTCTAGTTAATGGGAAAGTTAATTTCAATACTAACCCCTTTACCTAACTCACTATTTAAAACGATTGAGCCGCCAAGTGCTTGGGTAACTAAATTATAGACTAAATGTAAGCCCAAACCACTGCCGCCTTCTCCACGTTTTGTGGTAGTAAAAGGTTCAAAAACTTTATTTTTTATTGACTCATTAACGCCATGACCATCATCTTTAAAAAGAATATTAAGTTGATTACTGAGTGGCATGACCGTTATTGAGATTCGACCAGCCTCCCTCCCTTCAAAACCATGGATGATTGAATTCATCACCAAGTTAATTAAAATTTGATTGATAGGTCCTGGTTTGCTGACAATCGTTAAATTATCGGGGCAGTCAATATCAATAACATAAGGTAAGCAATGTAATTTTGGCCTGAGAGTGAGCAATACTTCACTGAGCAGTTCTTTAACTTTAAAAGTGCGTACTTCTTCGCTTGATTGATCCACCGCGACTTTTTTGAAGCTAGAAATAAGATCAGCTGCTCGATTTAAATTACGATAGATAATGGCAACATTTTCACTGCCTTCGTTAAGGAATTTCTTCAATTGACTAGATTTTAATGTTTTGTTTTCAAAATTAGTTTTAATATCTTCTAATCTATCAGCCAACAATGTCGAAGCGGTTACCCCTAGACCTATCGGTGTATTTACTTCATGGGCAACACCTGCGACCATATCTCCTAAAGAAGCCATTTTTTCACTTTCCACTAATTGGCCCTGAAATTGATGAAGCTTTTCTAAGGTAGAAAGTAAATCTTGGTTTGACTCTTTTAACGCGGCAGTACGTTTGTTAATTTTATCTTCTAGTTCGTGTGAATGCTCAATACTTTGCTGCTCAGCAGCGTCTAATTGTGCAATGTGTTTTTCCATACGGGTAAATAAAATATTAATGTTTTGGCTTAACATATCCGCTTCACGATAGGGCATTGCTTGGCATTGTTGTCGAAAGTTTTTTTGCCGAGAAGCAATTTGAATGGTGTTAATTAAGGTAAAAAATGGTGCACTAATATAACGTTCAAGCTGCAATGCGATGAAAGTGACAATAATAATAATGATAATAATGAGTACCGTACTCGTGATGAGTAACTTATCGGTGAGAAGAGTGATGTGTTCGGTACTACTTTGTAGATAAATAAAGCCAATGACGTTCTCATCAACTTTGATAGCCTGCATATACTCAACGTATTTCTCTCTAAATCTTGGCACTGATAAGTGAGCATAGTCGTTTGATTTCTCGGTGATAGCTGAGCGGCGTTGGTTACGTTTATAACTGTAAAAAAGTTCAGTATTTTCTGCTTGTTTGTTGAGTTGATAAATATGCAGGTAATTTAAATTAGGAATTTTCTCGGAAATAGATAAATTATCATTTAGCGCTTGTCGTTCTGAATTAACTAAATAATCTCGACTTTCATCAGCTACAACACTTGCCCAATATTTGATATGGCTTGATGCTAATATATTGTAACTATTAATATATTGTTTAGCTAAGATTGAAATGCTGACGATAGACAGTAGCGAAACAAAGCCGATGATTGAGATCAGAAAAATCCGACGAATAGACCAAATACGTTTGGTTGGTGGCATACAATACTAAACTCAATTAATTGTTGGAATTAAACTGATTGTAGAAAACCTTATTGCTTTCAACAATCATTTTGTTTTAGTTATTTTTTTCAATTTTGTTATTCAGCTCACACTGATAGATGGCGAAGCCTTTTTCGATAGCTAAAGTTTGTGTTTTACCTATCGCTTGTTCCATGATCGGTGCATATTTTAAAAAGCTGTTAGCAACAATGGTAACACATGAATTTTTATGTAAATTTTGTTTGATTTGAGCTAAAAAATGTTCTGTAGCGGCATAATGAGTTTTTACCCCTTGATGAAACGGTGGGTTAGAGATAACAAAGTTATAGCGCTCTTGTACATTTGATAAACTGTCTGAAGCGATGTACTCACCGGTTAACTGATTTAAGGTTAATGTCGTTTGTGCTGAGTGTAATGCCAAGGCACTGACATCAACTAAAGATAGCTTTGTTTCTGGGTAAACTGTCGCTATGTAAGCCGAAATAACACCGGCGCCACAGCCAAAATCTAAGACTTTTCCGCTCATATTTTTAGGTAAGTGAGCTAATAAAACTTCCGTGCCAGTATCTAAAGCGTTTTGACTAAATACGCCAGGTAATGCAGCAATCTTTAGTTGCTTTTCTTGAACTTTTATCGAGTAATATTTGTAAAATTGTTGTAAGTCAAAATGAGGAAGCGATGCTTTAAACTTCCCTACATACATTAAACAATGGCGAGCACTGTCAACCTTATGGCAAAACTCTAAGTATTCACTGCTTAATTTTTCAGCTGATTTTATACCGCCTTTATTTTCTCCAACTATGATAATAGTGGCATCCTTGGCCATTGACTGAGCAAGCATAGCTAAAGTGAAGCTGAACTCTGCTTTACTTTTGGGGAAATGAATAATCGCCATGTCATGTTGATTTTTTGCTTGATATTCAACACAAAAATGACTTTTTATGCGAGGGTTAACTATGCGCTTTGCTGCTTGATATTCCGCGTAATTACTATGGTAACTATCCAGTTGAGTTACATTATGTTGGACTAAATATTGTGCAATAAAACCGTCGTCGGCAATATTAACCAAAAGAGGTCGTGTTGCTGCAAAAGCCTCGAGATTACGGATCAATAATTGGTTAATATTGCTTATTGCCATGAAGGTACCTGTTGGATGTTAAATGTTACTAATTTACAGTTACTTGTTTGTATAAGTTTTATACAAATAAGCATCGCCGTTGAAATTAATATGTCATAATGTTGCGTATTCTACGCGAATTTGATTATCTCGCCATCATTAGTCCCTCTGGAGTTAGCTATTTTTAGTAAAACGTTATTGCGATTAAAAATAAAATGGCTACATAGTCAATTTAGGCAAGAGATATTAATCTTTCGTTATTTTATGCTTGGACGTTTTTTTGGTCAAAAAGCGCAAGCTGAAGTGTATTTGTCACTCAATGATCCACATAGCTTTATGTTGGTACAAATGCTATCTCGCTTATCAAAGCAGTATAGTCTCAATTTTAAAGTGCTTTTTATTTGGGGGGCGTTACCGGGGATTACCATTTCACCAAAACTCTATCGGCAATGGGCTATTAAAGATGCTAATTTAATTGCTGAACAGTATCAACTCGTTAACATTACTCATGAGCCTTCATTGCTAGTATTAACTACGGGCCAGCAAACATGGCAACTCCTGGTGAATAATATTGAAAATGCGGAACAAATTTTTATAAAAACCTGGGGTGATCAATACACTGAACATCTGCAGACCTCGACACCCCCTATAAATCATCAAGTTAAAAATCAAATACGCTTGCAAGAAAAAGGACATTATGCCCCAGCAAACATTTTTTTTGCTGGCCATTGGTTTGTGGGGGTTGATCGCTTATATCACTTTGAAAACCTGTTATTGAAGTTTGCTTTAATGGATCATACAACCGCTGCACTTGCGCCGACTATTAGGCTTGAAAAACCGACGCATGCTAATGATTGCTTAGCTAATAGCGCTAAGACTAAAGCCACACAGCTAGCTAGTATTCACTCAGAGCCTTTGGTGGTGTATTTATCCTTACGTAGTCCTTATTCTTATTTAGGTTTTGTGCAAGCGATTGCTTTAGCTGAGCGTAATCAACTTGAGCTTGTTATCAAGCCGGTATTGCCTCTATTGATGCGTGGTGCATCGATTCCTGTGGTTAAACAAAAATATATTTACTTAGATTCGATACGGGAGGCTAAAAAACTAGGCATTGAGTTTACCGGTTTTGTCGATCCTTTAGGTGATGGTGTCTTTAATGCTTACCGTTTCTTCGCTTGGGCTGAGCAACAAGGCAAAGCAACTGAGTATATGCTAGCGTGTTTTCGAGCAATTTATGTTGACGGTATTGAGTTAGCTGATGCTGTTAATGTTGATAAGATAATGAAAAATTTAGCTTTAAATGTCGATGATGCTCGTGCTTTTCAGCAAACGCATGATTGGCAGCAATGGGCTGATGTCAATCAAGTGGCGTTGAATAAGTTAAACCTTTGGGGTGTACCTTGTTTTACTTACGGTACATGCAGTTATTGGGGGCAAGATCGTATTCCATTATTGGAAAAAGAAATAAAATCATTACTATCAAATTGTTAGATTAAAATATCAATATACGTATAGACGTCTATTGACTGTGCTTAGATTTAAATGTTTTAATATTGTCGTCCCTTATTCCAGTGAGATTGATGGTAAAAAATTAATCAAACGATGAAAGGGCCAGAAGAGGAGCGTTAACCAGGTAGTTATTGTGAAGAGATCAAACTCTAATGAGCAATAATAAGGGGGTATAACGCCGAGGTAGTGGTATTTTTGATGGTACCAATATCGGTTGTTAAAGCTTGATTGTTAACTAAGAAACAATGGAGTATTAGGTTGAATCCTTGCAACTGTCACCTTACTAGGTGGAGAGCTTCTGGCCTTTGTAAAGGCCAAATTTCGTTCTTGAAATTTAGCCTGTGCAAGCGCCTAAAAGTTCTCCGAACACAAGAGTTCGAGAGCAATGAATCAAAAAGAATCTTTAGAATATAATTCCCTTACAGAGCAACCTTTGGTCTGGACTGCTTTGATCACGCCATTATTTGCTGATGGTGCAATTGATTATGCCAGTTTAAAACACTTAGCGTTACAGCAAAATAAGGCAAAAAATGGCATTTTGTTATTGGGTAGCACGGGAGAAGGTATAGCGTTATCCGCTGAAGAGCGTTTAACAATTGTTGAATATGTTAGCGCCATGTCATTAGACGTGCCATTGATGGTTGCGGTAGGAGGCTATAACCTCAATGAACAGAGTGCTTGGATAGAACAATGTAACCAATTACCGATCAGTGCTTATTTACTGACTAGCCCTATTTACGCCAAGCCAGGTCCGAAGGGGCAAGCTGCATGGTTTAAGGCGTTACTTGATAGCGCTAAACTGCCTTGTATGTTGTATAACGTGCCGTCAAGAACGGGCGGCGAGATTGCCCTTAGTGCTTTGCAGCAAGTGCAAAGTCATGAAAATTGCTGGGCATTAAAAGAAGCCAGTGGTGATCTCAATAAACTGTTAGCGTACCGTCAACATTGCCCTAATGTTGAGCTATATAGTGGCGAAGATGCCATGATGCCGTATCTCGCGGCGGCAGATGTTAAAGGCTTAGTGTCGGTTTGTGCCAACGTTTGGCCTGAAGCAACCCGTAGATATGTCGAGTTAGCTTTAGCTAAAAATCATGCCGGTCTCTTTCCGCTCTGGCATCAAGCAATCTCGGCATTATTTCAAGTGACGAGTCCAATTGCAGTAAAAGTTTTACTCGCTGAATTGAACGTTATTAGCTCAGCGACGCTACGTTTGCCACTTTGCCAAGACGAGCTTGCAGAAGATCATGGCTTACAAGCTATTGACCAAAGAATTCAACAATGGCTGCTTAGCCAGACTATAAATACTGTATCCCAGATGGATCGCTCTGATAGCGATACTGCGTTACATTCCCCTTTAGAAGAAACTAACTTACGAGAACTAACTTCATGACTTGGCAGCAAACATTAACAGATTTAGAAACCGGTAAAACTCGAGCAGCAGTACAAGATAGCAATGGCCACTGGCAAGTTAACACTGAAGTTAAACACGCTATTTTAGCGGCATTTAAAGCTGGAGAAAATATTGAGTTTGAAGGCGCTTATCGTGGTTTTGTTGATAAACATAATTTACCTGCGCGTGAATTTACCGTTAGTGATCAGGTAAGAATGGTGCCGGGTGGCTCATCGGTTCGTCGTGGTGCTTATGTCGCACCAGGTGTGATTATTATGCCACCCGCTTATATTAATGTTGGTGCATTTGTTGACAGCGGTACTATGGTTGATAGTCATGCATTGATAGGTTCGTGTGCACAAATTGGTAAGAATGTGCATGTTTCTGCGGCGGTACAAATTGGTGGTGTGCTTGAGCCTATCGGTGCAAGCCCAGTGATTATTGAAGATAATGCTTTTTTGAGCGCTGGGGTGATTATTGTGGAAGGGATTGTGGTGAAAAAAGGTGCGGTTCTAGCACCGGGGGTTTCTTTATCAGCATCAGTACCTGTATATGATTGCGTTAATAACTTAATGTTAGCCAAAGGTGCTGATATTCCTGAAAATGCCGTGGTTGTGCCCGGTACACGCCCTGTTGCCGGTGCTTGGGCTGAGCAACACGGGCTTAATATGGCTTGTGCGTTAATTGTTAAATACCGTGATGAAAAAAGTAATGCCGCCTTAGAGCTTGAATCAGTACTGCGTTAGGAATAAGAATGACTGAAATGTTAAATGATAAGGCTAGGCCTAGTTGGCTTAGCGCTAGCTTAATGGCATCACTGAATAAGCACCGTGATTTAATGCCGCCTAGCGATGATATAGCAGAAGATGAAGCGGGTTTTTTTCTTTATGATTTAGATTCTCTTAAGCAACATTTATCGCTGCTCATGCAACAAGATGTTATTAAGCTTTGGTTTGCTGTTAAGGCAAACCCTTTGTCGCGAGTAATACAAACCTTAGCGCAGCAAGGCTTTAATTTTGATGTTGCTAGCCAAGGCGAATTGAGCCAAGTATTAGCGCAAGATATTGCTGCAGATCGCATCTTAAATACAGGCCCAGCAAAGTCAAAATCTCAGATGAAAGCTTTTTTACGCCAAGGTGTACGCACTTTCGTGGTTGAAAGTTTAAACCAACTACAATGGCTAAACCAAGCAGCTAATGAACTCTCTTGTCGACCACAAGTGCTATTAAGAGTGCAATTGCAATGGCAAGAGGGTGAAAAAAACCCCTTAGGTGGTAATGAAGTTACGGCTTTTGGCTTATCTTGTGATGAATGGCAAACAATCAAGGTAGCTGATTTTTCAGCATTGAATATCAATGGTTTACATATTTTTCAATGGGGAAATATGCTCAGCAATGCACGTATGTTTGAGTTGTGGTCGCAAATGGTTACGCCACTATTAACCTTAGCTGAAAATTTGGGCATGAACTTAGAAGTATTAGATTTAGGCGGGGGCTTAGGTGTTGACTATTTACAAACAGAGCAAGGTTTGAGTTGGCCGACAATTATTAATGACTTAGCAATAATAAAAGCGCGTGCTGGTGTCAGTGAACTTTGGTTAGAGTTAGGTCGTTATGCCGTTGCTGAAATGGGCTATTACCTAACTTCTGTGGTCGATCGTAAGCAGAATTTTCAGCAACAACAATTAGTACTAGCAGGGGGGATTAATCATTTATTACGCCCTGCGATTACGGAACAGCCATTTCCAGTTGCTATGCTCAGAGAGTCTACAGCAAGCCCGCGTTATTTTGATTTGCATGGTCCACTTTGTACCAGTTTAGATAAATTGGGCACACTAGCAATAGCTGATGATGTCGGTGTTGGTGATCAGCTAGTCTTTGGTTTGGCTGGCGCCTATGGTTTTACTGAAAGTATGCCGTTCTTTCTTTGCCATCAAGTGGCTGCCGAATACGTTTTACAGCGCGGAAAAATTGAGCAGGTGCGGACAGCAGAGCCAGCGTCATGGTATTTACGCTGATCGGGCTGAACAGCTAGAATAAGGTTATTTATGAATGTAATTAGTAAAGAAGTTATGCACGTCGGTGAAATGGCCAGTGGCGCGGCGCTAACGGTGCCGGTTTATCGGATCAAGGGTAAAGAGCAGGGGCCAGATGTTTATATTCAAGCCAATATGCACGGCGCAGAAGTACAGGGCAATGCGGTTATTTTTCAACTCTTAGAGCAGTTAAAAACACTTGAACTTAACAGCAGTATTACATTAGTGCCTTATGCAAACCCTGTTGCATGTAACCATAAAAATGGTGAGTACACTTTAGGGCGTTTTGATCCCATCACTGGTGTTAACTGGAATCGAATGTACTATTTTGCTGCTGATATCATTGAACCTTTTGCACAAGCCTATTTGAGCCACTCAGCTATTGAAATAGAGCGTGCCTTTAAAGCTTTACTGTTGGAGCAGATTGAGCAAAAACTTAATCATAATATTTATGGCCTGACTACTGGGCAGCGTATTGCTTTTCAATTACAGCAATTAGCCCATCAAGCTGATATTGTTTTAGACCTACATACCGGTCCTATTTCGAGCAAACATTTATATTGTCCCGAATATGCGAAGGAAAGTGCCAAGTACTTTGATATTCCACATACCTTGTTAATTCCTAACAGTTTTGATGGCGCGTTAGATGAAGCAACTTTTTGTCCTTGGTGGCAGCTAAAGCTTGCGTTTGCTCAGTTAGGGCGTGATTTTTCGATAACGAAAGCGGATGAAAATTATGCGCAAGATTTAATTATTAAAGAAAGCTTTACTGTTGAATTAGGCTCACAAGAACAAATAGATTTAGATGTTGCCCATGAAGATGCACAAGGTATTTTAAGTTATTTACAATATCAAGGCGTGATAAAGAGTAACGATTTTCACCCTAAAAGCATGATCCGATATAGCTGCATGCTAGCCGATTACAAAGCATTATATTCACCAATGGGTGGCATGGTAGATTATTTAGCTGAATTTGGTCAACCATTAGCGGCAGGAGAGCCTTTAGCTCGAATTCTTCGAATGGATAATTACGGTGATGGCGATCCATTACACTACATTAGCTTAGATCATCCCGTGATTCCTATTTTGCACTTTGCGTCAGCGAGCGTTAATCAAGGCACTGAACTTTATAAAGTGTTTAGTCAGTACAGTATTTTATAACTGCGGGTATTATCGCGCAAAGAGAAATAAAAACGCCTTGTAAATCAAGGCGTTTTTATTAAAGCTCAAATTGACTTTTAGTTAAAAAATCACATGCTCTTTTAAGTAGGCAAACAGGTCACGATAATGTTTACCCACCTTCTCTTCTTTATGCTCTTTTTTCGCCTGGCGCACTAATTGTCGAAGTTTCTGTCTTTCCATTGTTTCACACTGGGCTAGCAAGTCTTCGATGTTGTCATTACCTTGGGTGATAAGTTCATCACGAATTTTTTCTAATTTATCAAACTTCGCTGATTCTTGTTGATGCTTATTAGCCATAACATCCATTGCTTGTTTAATCGGCTCAAGATCAGTTTCAGCTAGTATTTTAGCAATGTGGCGCACATGGCGACGTAATGCTTCGTGCTTGTTGGCAATTTTATCTGCTAGCACCATTGAAGCTTTAAGCTCATCAGTCAGTGGTAATTTACTGCGTTGATGCTTCGACATTTTGACGATGACAAGGCCAAAGTCTTGCAGTCGATGCATTTCTCGTTTTATTTCCGATTTACTCAGTAATTCTTCTTCTAATTCATCGATATCGTTGGCAGACTGGGGCATAATGTTAAGTAATAAAGTGATTGTTACCTGTAGTATACAACAAAGCTGTACCAGCAAAAACATTCCTGTTGTTTGTATCGATAAAATGTGAGAAATAATTTACCCATGAGCGATTCTGATAGTATTCAAATGCAAATAGAGCATGTAAAAACACGTGTTAATGACGCCATGACACTGGCAAAGTCACTGGGCGCCGATGGTGCTGAAGTTGCTATGACCCGTACACAAGGTCTGAGTGTTAGTACTCGCCTAGGTGAAGTTGAAAATGTAGAATTTACCAGTGACGGTGCGCTAGGTATTACGGTTTACAAAGCCGGCAGAAAGGGTAGCGCCTCGACAGCTGATTTATCAGAAAAAGCATTAAAACAAGCGATTGAAGCTGCGGTCAATATTGCCAAATATACCTCGGTTGATGATTGCTCTGGCATGGCTGATAAAGCAATGTTAGCGATGTCGCCTCCAGATTTAGATTTATATCACCCGAAAGCGTTAACAACGGAGCAAGCAATAAGTATCGCTAAAAGCTGTGAAGACACAGCGCTTAGCTATGATAAGCGTATAACCAATTCAGACGGTGCGACACTCGCAAGTTATGAAGGGTTTAAAGTGTATGGTAACAGTCATGGCCAACTGGTTGGCTACCCAAGTACGCGGCATAATTTGAGTTGTGTGATGATCGCCAACGAAGGTGACGATATGCAGCGTGACTATGCTTATACTGTCAGCCGCGAATTTGACAAAATGGAAACTGCTCGCAAGATAGGTCAACAGGCCTCTATGGAAGCCTTGTCTCGTTTAGGTGCGCGCAAACTCGCCACGGCTAAAGTGCCAGTGATGTTTCGTGCCGATATTGCAAATAGCTTATTTGGGCATTTTATCGCCGCCATCAGTGGCGGCAATTTATACCGTAAATCTTCTTTTTTAATGGACTCAATTGGCAAACAAGTTTTTCCTGAGTTTTTGAATATTAGCGAACGTCCTCATATCAAAAAAGGCTTAGCGAGTAGCGCTTTTGATGCTGAAGGTGTCGCAACCATTGATCGTGAAATCATTACCGACGGTAAGTTAGCGACTTATCTGCTCACTAGTTATTCAGCACGTAAACTGGGTTTACAAACAACGGGTCATGCCGGCGGTATTCATAATTGGCAACTTGGTATGAAAGGCGCTGGTCAAGGTGGTGATTTTGATGCCATGTTAAAAACATTGGGTACGGGGTTGTTAGTGACTGAAATGATGGGCCAAGGGGTTAATGTAGTCACGGGCGATTATTCACGCGGTGCTGCAGGCTTCTGGGTCGAAAATGGCGAGATAGCTTATCCGGTTGATGAAATAACTATTGCTGGAAAGCTCCAAGATATTTTTACTGGTATTGTGGCAATAGGAGATGATATTGATATGCGTGGTAGTATTCATACCGGCTCAATTATCGTTAATGAAATGCAAGTGGCTGGCAGTTAAGTATTAAAGTTGGAAGTTAATAGCTATCAGCTTTTAGTTAAAAGCAAAAACCAGTCCTGAGCCGCTCCACTTGTTTTGACTGACAGCTTAAAACTGACGGCTGCTCTACCCTAGCAGTAACGTTGCGGTACCCAAGAAGGCGAATATTCCGACAACATCGGTAACGGTAGTGAGAATGACGCTACCGGCCAATGCTGGGTCTATATTCATCTTTTTCAATACTAAAGGAATCGTGACACCCGCTAGACCCGCAGCGGTCATATTCATTAACATGGCAAAGGCGATAATAGCGCCGAGCATTAAATTTTGCTGCCAAATAGCGACGACAGTGGCGATTAATACGGACCATATCAAACCGTTGAAAAAGCCAATGGCAAGCTCTTTATAGAGTAAAATACGTGAGTTACTCTCACCAACATGCCCTAAAGCCATACCGCGAATAACCAGTGTTAAGGTTTGATTACCGGCAACGCCGCCCATGCTAGGGACTAAAGAGTTTAATACCGCCAAAATGGCTAACTGATTTAAAATTCCTTCAAACATACTTGATACTGCAACAGCCATTAGGGCGGTAATTAAGTTTACCCCTAACCAAATAGAGCGTCGTTGAGTACTTTTTAATACCGGAGCAAAAGTATCGGCTTCGTCATCTAGACCCGCCATACTCATCATGGAATGTTCAGCCTCTTCACGAATAATATCAACAACATCATCTACGGTGATACGACCAAGCAAGCGTCCTTCTTCATCGATAACGGGAGCTGAAAACCAGTCATAACGCTCAAATAGTTGTGCAACGTCTTTCTCGTTCATATCAGCGGTAATTGCTTGGATGTCTTCATCAATCAGGTTGGAAATGATGGTTTCAGCTTTTGCAGTTACAATCGCTGATAATGATACGGCTCCGATGAAATGATCTTCGCGGTCAACAACATAAAATGAGTCGGTTGCTTCAGGCAACTCGCCACGTAAGCGCAAATAGCGTAAAACCACATCTACCGTCACATCTGGACGAATAGATATGGTGTCGGTATTCATGATACCGCCGGCAGTATCCTCTTCATATGACAATGCGGCTTCAACACGGCTACGGTCTTGCCAGTCCATTGCGTTTAGCACTTCCTGATAAACGCTGTCAGGTAGTGTTCTGAATACTTCTGCTAAATCATCTACATCCATGCCTTCAGCAACGGCAGCTAACTTTTCTGGATGAATATTTTTTAGTATGCCTTTTCGAACTTCTTCGTTTAGCTCTTCAAGTACTTCACCATGATGATCAGCATCAATTAATTGCCATAGCGCCATACGACTCTTGGTTGGAGAAGACTCTAATAGTAAGGCGAGATCATAAGCAGGCATGTCTTGCAATAATTTGCGGACATAGACAAACATGCCACTATCGATGGCATCATTAACTTGCTGTAGGCGTTGATGACTGTAATCTTGCTCAGAAACTTCCGGCATATAGCTACCTTGTGCCGTTGTAAAAACGAAAACTGAAAATTATTAGTATGAAGGATAATTATTAAGGTGATGTTACGCTCAAAATTGATAATTATCAGTGTTGAGTTTACCGTAATTTATCACTTTTCGCAGCTTTTTTATTGACTTAAACACAGGTTGAGGAGCTTAGTGCTTGGCTTTATTTACTCAGTTTCATTAAATTTGTCACTAAAAAGTTGGCAAATCTCTGCTAGCGCTCTTTCTGCATCTTCACCTGAGGCGACAACCTTAACGGTTTTTCCTTGGGCGCCGGCTAATAGCATTAAGCCCATAATGCTATTAGCGTCAGCACTATTATCAGCTAATTCAATTGTGACTTTCGCGGTAAATTTTTGGCTAAGCTGAGCAAGTTTTGAGGCCGCTCTGGCATGTAAGCCAAGTTTATTGATGATCAGTACTTCACGGCTAAATTGTACAGTCATCATAATTTATGTACTTTCAATGGGTAAGTCACGGTGACGAGATTGCACGTCTTTACGCTCTTTACGCATATTATTGGCTAATAATTCTGCAATATATACTGAGCGATGCTTACCGCCAGTACAGCCAATAGCGATGGTAATATAGCTACGATTATTACGTTCTAAATGCGGTAACCAAGTCATCATAAAGCTGTTAATTTGCCAAATAAACTTAGTCACTATCGCTTGGCTAGCAAGGAAATCTTGTACTGGCTTATCTAAGCCGGTATAGTCTTTTAGCTCTTTATCCCAAAATGGATTAGGTAAAAATCGGGCATCAAAAACATAGTCGGCATCTTGCGGCACACCATGTTTGAAACCAAATGATTCAAAGACCACCACCATAGAACCTGATGTTTTACCCAAAATACGTTCTCTGACTAAGTCGGCAAGTTGATGTGGTGATAGTTGACTGGTATTGATATATAAGTGTGCTCGACTAGCGATCGGTTCCAGCAGTTTTTTCTCTAAGGCAATAGCTTGGTCTAAAGCAATGTTTTGCTTAATCAATGGGTGTAAACGTCGAGTTTCACTAAATCGACGGATCAGGTCGCTATCATCTGCATCCAAATAGAGTAGGTTTAACTCGACAGCACTCGGCAGGTAATCAATAATTTCAGGCACATCGTTAGGATCTTTCGGTAAGTTGCGAACATCGATACTTACCGCAACATTTTCATAATCATTGATGACCGTATGGGTTAATGCCGGTAGTAAATTAACTGGAATATTGTCGACACAGTAATAGCCTAAATCTTCTAAAACACGCAGTGCGACACTTTTGCCGGAGCCAGATCGGCCACTTACAATAATTAATTTCATCCGTGCTTTAACTCGCTTGTTGGATTAACTGAAAAAGCTCTTGGTTAGTTTTACATTGACGTACCTGTTTGCAAAACTGTTTGTTACGAAAAATTGTCGCAATACTTTGAAGGGTGCACAGATGATTTTGGCATTCTTCTTCAGGTACAAACAAGGCAATAAAAATATCTACGGGACGATGATCAATAGCATCAAAATTAATCGCTTCTTCTATGGTGATAACCACAGCAATTGGCTGTGTGGCATCACTTAAGCGGCCATGAGGTATAGCAATGCCATTACCTATACCTGTTGAGCCCATTCGTTCACGTTTAACTAAGCTCTCTAATAGTTGAAAAGTGTCGTGATTTGCCAATTTTTCAGCAGCAAGACTACTTAAATATTCTAAAATACGTTTTTTACTTGCAGCCGGTACTGCACAAATAGTGCAGTCCGGAGTTAAGATATCTTGCAACTTCATAAACTTATAAGACCTAATGTGGTGCTACGCTAATGCTTGTTAATCTTGCCTTTGTACTTCAAGATTTGGCGATCTAGCTTATCAATTAAAGCATCAATTGATGCATACATATCATTGTTTTCTGCTTTAGCATGGACCTCAGTGCCACTTAAATGGACAGTGGATTCGGCAATTTGATTGAGCTTCTCGACTGTTAATACGACATGTACATTGTTGATGTGATCAAAATGACGTTCTAGCTTTTCAAATTTGCCATTAACATAATCACGTAATGAATCGGTAACGTCGACATGGTGTCCGGTAAGATTAATTTGCATATGCTGCTGTCCTCTTTTACGGGTGAGTAAGTTGGCCTAGAGTAGGCTTTTACGTTGATTTGATGGCGGTATAGAGAGCGATTCACGATATTTAGCAATGGTCCGCCTTGCGACTTTGATACCTTGCTCGGCTAAAATATCTGCCATTTTGCTATCACTTAAAGGTTTTGCAGGTATTTCAGCAGCAACAAGTTTTTTGATTAATTCACGAATTGCAGTCGATGAACACTCACCACCATTTTCAGTGCTAACATGACTTGAAAAGAAATATTTCAGCTCGAAAATCCCTCTAGGCGTGTGCATATACTTTTGCGTCGTCACCCGTGAGATTGTTGATTCATGCATATCAACAGCTTCGGCAATATCGTTTAATACCATCGGACGCATAGCTTCTGGACCATGTTCAAAAAATCCTTGCTGGCGTTGCACAATACAGTTTGACACTTTTAATAGCGTATCGTTTCTGCTCTCTAAGCTTTTGATAAACCATTTAGCTTCTTGTAAATTCGAGCGGATAAACTGACTATCAGTGGATGATTTCATGGTGCGAGACATCGCCGCATATTGCTGATTTACCGATAACTTAGGTGCAGTATCAGGGTTGAGCTCTACCGTCCAACGGCCGTTTTTCTTTTCAACAGAGACATCAGGAATGACATATTGTTCTTCGCTTTTTATCACGCTATCGCCTGGGCGAGGATCTAAAGATTGTATCAGGCGAATAACTTCGCGTAATTGATCTTCTTTTAAGCGTAATTTTCGCATTAACTGGCGGTAATCTCGATTGCCGAGTAATTCAATATATTCAGTTACGGCTAACTTACTTTCCGCTAACCAAGGGGTATCTTTAGCGAATTGATTAAGTTGAATCAGTAGGCATTCAGGAATTGAACGAGCAGCAACACCTACGGGGTCAAACATGTTAATGCGCTTTAGTACTACTTCAACTTCGTCAAGCTCAACATCTTCAATGCCGACACTTTCTAAGATATCTTCTGCTGAAACGGTTAAGTAACCTGCTTCATCAATGGCTTCAATAATGGCAATAGCAATGGTTTTATCGGTATCGCTAAAGGGCGTGAGTTCCATTTGCCAAATTAGGTGATCTTGTAATGAATCTTTTGTTTCACCTTGGTAGGTATAATCTTCTGATGCCGGTCCAACACCGCCACTACTTGCACCAGCACTAAAGTTGTCATCCCAAGTAGTATCACTATTAAGTTCTTCGGGAATATCGGTTTTGGCTAGGCCTTCTGAGGAGCTAATTTCATCGATCGTTGGTGCTGAATCTTCACTGCCATCTGAGGATGACATTGCTGTATCTTCACTAACACCAGCAGAAAAGGCTTCCTCTAAATGGTCAGGGGTACTTTCCGAGCTATTATCAGCAGTTTCATCAACTTCAAGCAAAGGATTACTTTCAAGTGCCTCTTGAATTTCTTGCTGTAGATCCAGAGTAGATAATTGCAACAGTTTGATCGCCTGCTGCAATTGCGGGGTCATCGTTAACTGTTGTCCGATACGGAGTTGCAGAGTAGGACGCATTTACGTTTTCTTTTCCCTGTTCAAAGACATTATTATTGTGCCGTTGTAGTTTGTTACTCACTATAGCGTGAATTGTTCACCAAGGTATACATCTCTTACATGCTGATTCGCAAGAATTTGATTAGCATCACCTTCAGCAATAAGTTCGCCATGACTAACAATATAGGCGTGCTCACAAACATCGAGTGTTTCTCGTACATTGTGGTCGGTGATCAAAATGCCAATACCACGTTCTTTTAAGTGTAGGATAATTTTTTTTATATCACCTACTGAAATAGGGTCAACACCTGCAAAGGGCTCATCAAGTAAGATAAATTTTGGTTCCGCTGCTAAAGCGCGTGCTATTTCAACGCGTCGGCGTTCACCACCCGATAAGCTCATGCCTAAGTTATCTTTGATATGGCTAATGTTGAACTCTTCTAGCAGATGTTCAAGTTTCTCTTCTCTTTCGATATCATTGAGAGTTTTGCGAGTTTGTAAAATGGCCATGATGTTGTCATAAACCGAAAGCTTACGAAAAATTGATGCTTCTTGAGGTAAGTAGCCGATACCTTTACGTGCGCGTTCGTGCATCGGTAATAAAGTTAAGTCTTCATCATTTAAAACAATGGAGCCGCTATCATTGTTGACTAAACCGACAATCATATAAAAAGAGGTCGTTTTGCCAGCACCGTTCGGTCCTAATAAGCCAACAATTTGTCCAGCAGAGACCTTCATACTGACGTTTTTAACTACTTTTCGGCCTTTATAGGCTTTTGCTAGACCGGTTGCGGATAATGTTGAAGTTGCCATCTACTCTTGTTTATCCTTTGATTTTTCTAGTTGCTCAGTTTTATTTTTAGGTTGTAAAACCGTCTCAACCTTGGCATTTTCTAAGCTTTCAGCATTGACATATTCAGTGTCAAAATTATAAGTAATTTTATTACCGCTCACTTCGCTGCCTTCTTGACGTAATAAGGCATTACCTGAAATGACGACAATATTCATCGCTGGTTCATAACGGATTTCGTTGGCTTGTAAGTTGATTGGACTACCATCTTGCAGGGTTTGCTCAAATGTTGCTGGTGAGCCTTTAGCAATATAAATTTTATTATCGTTTTCTTCTTGAGTGATGACCTGAACTAATTCAGCATGTATTTTAAGCGTGCCTTGAGAAATAATGACATTATCAATATAACTGAATATTTTGTTCTTCAGATCGGCTGCTTGGCGTGAAGAAGAAATTTTAATTTCTTGCTCAACATCAAACTTTTCAGCACTTGCTGCAGGGACTAATAAAAGTAGCGCCGCTAAGAAAGTTAATTTAGTTGTTAGTTTTTTTATAAATGGTTTGTACATGTTCGGTCAATGTCATCTGTGTTGTGTTTAAGTCTACAATTAATCCTGAGCCATACATAGTAAATCCTTTACCTAATATTAAGATAGTTTGCTCTGAGCTGATAATATTAGTTTTCAAGTCCATTTCTAAATTTTTTCCGTGTACTTCCTGTATCAAACTTTCTTCATCAGTGGCGATTAAACGTACGCGATTTTTTAATTTTACTCGGTTGTTACCATACAAGGTGCCTTCGTTGGCGGTAATTTGCCAAGTGGGTTTGTTGTTTTTTGGATATAAAGTGTATTGTGGATACTCAAAGTGTGTGACCTCTAATTGCGCATAATGTTCCATTCGTTGTGCTTCAACATTGTAAGCTAATGCGCCCGATGCTTTATAAATGTCACTGTTGAGATTCTCAGCAATAAATTCAGGGTTACTCGTGCTGTCGAGAATGTTGCTTGTTTCTTCTTGCACGCTATACCATTCAAGCAGTCCATAAGTCGAAACGGCTATGATAAATAAGATTATTGTCGCAAGATAAATTCGGCTCATATACTCGCGCCTGTAGCCGCCGCTAAGGTGTTTTGACTTTGCATTATTAGATCACAAGTTTCTCGTACGGCACCAAAACCCCCTCGGGTATAAGTAATATAGTGACAGAGTTTTAATATCGCAGGATGCGCGTCATTAACAGCAATACTTAAACCCACATAGTTAAGGCAGTCAAAATCTGGCATATCATCACCAATGTAAGCGACTTGCTCAGGTGTTAATTTTAATGCCGCCATCATGGCTTTTAATGCTGGGAGTTTATTTTCTTCACCTTGGACTATGTGTTTAACATTTAATGCACTCATGCGGGTCTGTACTATGTTAGATTTTCTGCCGGTGATCACGGCAACATCAACACCACTAGCACCTAAAGCTTTGATGCCATAGCCATCTTTAGTATGGAAAGCTTTTAATTCTTCGCCATTATTACCTAAATAAATACGGCCATCTGAAAAAACGCCATCAATATCGCAAACAAAGAGTTTAATCTTTTGTGCTTTATGCCAAACACTGGGTGTAACGTTTCCGTACAGGCTATCCAATTTATAGCACTCCAGATTTTAATAAGTCATGCATATTCATCGCACCAATCGGTTGATTATTGTCATTAACAATAATCAAGCCATTAATTTTTTTGTCTTCCATAATTTTTAGTGCTTCAGCAGCCAGCATATCTTGCTTCGCAACATAAGGATTCTTGGTCATAACACTGGTAATACTGTCTTGGTGAATATCAATTTTTGCATCTAAAATACGGCGTAAATCACCATCGGTAAATAGCCCCATCAGCTGACTATTGTCATCAATAATAGCTGTCATGCCTAAACCTTTCAGAGACATTTCAACTAAAGCATCTTTTATTTTAGCGCTTTTTGCTACGGTTGGTAGGCGCTCGTCTTTATGCATAATATCCGTTAAACGCAATAATAATCTTTTCCCTAAACTGCCACCAGGGTGAGATAAAGCAAAGTCATCGGCGGTAAAACCACGAGCATTTAATAGCGCAACCGCAAGGGCATCTCCCATCACTAAAGTTGCTGTGGTGCTAGAGGTTGGTGCTAACCCTAGAGGGCAAGCTTCTTGCGATACTTTGACGCAAACATGCGTGTCGGCAAGCTGTGCTAATGTTGAATCAGGGTTACCGGTCATGGCAATAAGCTTAGCCCCTAATCGCTTGATGACGGGAATAATAGCTAATACTTCGCCGGTTTCGCCAGAATTAGAGATAGTTAATACCACATCATCTATGGTGATCATGCCAAGATCGCCATGGCTTGCTTCACCAGGATGGACAAAAAATGATGGTGTACCTGTACTGGCCAGTGTTGCAGCAATTTTACCGCCAATGTGGCCAGATTTTCCCATACCAATTACGATGACCCGGCCTTGGCAGTTGAACATTAATTCACCAGCCTTAACGAAGTCGTCATCAATAAATTGTGTTAATTCAGCAATAGCCTGTTGCTCAATTTTAATGACGTTTTGTGCTAACTGCTTAAAGTTTTTCATTGCTATAGACCAATCATTAAGTTTTAAGTTGACTGAAAAGTAAAATTTGATAGCCGATAAATACTGCTAACAATAGTAAACCTTTCGCGCGTGTGATGCGAAATTTTCCGCTACGACTAAAACAAAGCAGAAAGAGTAAGAAAGTTGTTGCTAGCATATATGGAGCATCGCGAGAGGCCGCTGCTTGGTCAATATTACCAGGTGAAATTAAGCCCGCTAGCGATAGTACGGCAAGAATATTAAAGATATTTGAGCCAATAATATTTCCCAAAGCCAGATCGTCTTCTTTTTTAATAATACTCATAATACTGGCTGCTAGTTCAGGTAAACTAGTACCAACAGCAATGACGGTTAAACCTATGACCAAGTCACTAATACCAAAAGCTTTGGCAATAAAAATTGAAGAGTCGACAAGAAATGTTGCACTTAATGGCAAAAAGATAATGCCGAAAACTAACCAAATGACTGAACGTCGAGTACTGACGGCCTCCGGCACTTCTTGCTCGGCTTCTAAGACCATTTTATCGTCTATAGGGTTTTGTTTTGCCCGCTTTAAAGTAACGAACAGTAAGGTAGCAATATAAAGTACAAAACCGATGATCAGTATCAAGCCTTCATTAAAGCTAAAGTGGCTGTTGGCCAACATGTAAGTTGCGATAGCAGTAACAATTAAAATAAGCGGGATTTCACGTTTGATGGTGGAAGACGAAACAGATAAAGGGTGAAATAAGGCCGTTAAACCTAACACTAACGCTATATTGGTAATATTGGAACCAATAGCATTACCGACAGCAGTATCGGGGTTACCTTGTAAAGAAGCGGTTGCTGCGATCATCATTTCGGGGGCTGAAGAGCCCATTGCGACAATAGTTAAACCAATGATCATGGGAGATATACCAAGATTTCGTGCTAATGATGAGGCACCAAATACAAATTTGTCTGCACTCCACACTAAGATAATTAGTGAAAGTAGTAAGATCAAAATTTGGATGAACATTCAAAGCTCCTGTTTGGCTAAGGTAATAAGTAGCACGTTTTACTCGTTGCTAATGATGAAATAAAAAGAGGAATTGTAAACCATTGATGATAACCGATGACAGCCCATTTATATTTATTTTGCTAACATTATGTTGAGCAAAAGCCATTATAAACTTTTTCTGCTATTATTGGCACGTGCATTGATAATAAAATCATTAAAAAATAAATTTGTCAGGGTTTAATTTTCATCTGAAGTATTAGCACTTTGTGAACGTTCAAACTTAAGTGACGGAAATAGATATTCATAAAGCCTTTCTTACACTTAATTACACTTAATTACATTTACATACTTTTACTTACGTTTTTACTACTAAATATTTGCTAATTTCTAATGACTGAGATGTTACGCTGCGGTAGAATTCGGTGACATAAGACAATAATTAACAGTGATGTTATCCCAAGCAATATGTCCGAAATTTTAGTTGATATCAAAAATATGACCTTTAAGCGTGACGAACGTGTTATCTATGATGGCATCAGTTTGTCGATTCCTAAAGGTAAAATTACGGCAATAATGGGTCCTAGTGGTATTGGTAAGACCACTTTACTGCGGCTAATTGGTGGCCAAATTAAACCAGAGTCTGGACAAATCTTATTTGACGGTCATGATATTCCCCAATTGTCACGTAGCAATCTATATGAAGTACGTAAACGTATGAGTATGCTCTTTCAAAGTGGCGCTTTGTTCACCGATATGAGTGTGTACGACAATATTGCCTTTCCGATTCGTGAGCATACGGAACTATCAGAAGACATCATTGAAAAAATGGTGTTAATGAAATTAGAAGCGGTTGGCTTACGTGGTGCAAGAGATTTACGACCGAGTGAATTATCTGGCGGTATGGCGCGACGCGCTGCACTCGCTCGTGCCATTGCTTTAGATCCTGAACTTATTCTCTATGATGAACCCTTTGCTGGCCAAGACCCTATTTCTATGGGAGTGATTGTGCGCTTGATTCAAGACTTAGGACAAGCATTAGGGTTAACCTCTGTGGTGGTTTCTCATGATGTACCTGAAGTGATGAGCATCGCCGATTATATATATATTATCGCAGAACAAAAAATTATTGGTCAGGGCACGCCAGAAGAAATTTATCAACAAACGTCACCGCTAGTACAGCAGTTTGTTAAAGGCGAAGCCGATGGTCCTGTGCCATTTCATTTTCCAGCAGCGCCTTATCGTGAAGAATTAATTGCTCGAGGTATCAAGCAGTGAAGCAATTGCAAATTTTTGGTCGAACCATCATTGGCCAGGTCGCTGGCTTAGGCCGTGCTTTACTGATGCTAGCATCAGCCTTATTTCATATACCGAGCCCACGTAAAGGCTTTCCTTTACTGCTTAATCAACTCTACTCCGTAGGCGTGTTGTCACTAGTCATTATTTTAGTGTCAGGTATGTTTATCGGCATGGTATTGGCTTTGCAAGGCTATACTATACTGGTTGGCTATGGCGCAGAGGCAAGTTTAGGGCCAATGGTGGCGTTGTCATTATTGCGAGAATTGGGCCCTGTGGTGGCGGCTTTGCTATTTGCAGGTCGAGCTGGCTCAGCATTGACTGCGGAAATAGGTTTAATGAAGGCAACCGAGCAACTGTCGAGTCTGGAAATGATGGCTGTAGATCCTTTACGTCGTGTTGTTGCTCCGCGCTTTTGGGCGGGTTTTATTAGTTTACCCTTGTTAGCGGCTATATTCTCTGCGGTCGGTATTCTAGGAGCACACCTTGTTGGCGTTGACTGGCTTGGTGTTGATAGCGGTACCTTTTGGTCTGTTATGCAGGCGCAAGTGTCATTTGAGAAAGATATTTTAAATGGCATTATTAAAAGTTTAGTGTTTGCTTTTGTTGTTACTTGGATAGCGGTTTATAAAGGGTATTCTTGTGAGCCAACCTCTGAAGGCATAAGTCGCGCAACAACCTCAACGGTAGTGCAATCATCACTATTAGTTTTAGGTTTAGATTTTGTTTTAACTGCTTTAATGTTCACAAATTAGTGAGCGCGGTTATTTAATTAGATATTTTTGAATTTGGTGGAAGACATGGTGTCGAAAAAAATAGAGTTATTGGTTGGGCTATTCGCGGTTATTGGTATTGCGGCATTATTAATGTTGGCATTAAAAGTAGCTGATAGTGGCATCTCCGGCAATGGTAATACTTACCAGTTATATGCAAAGTTTGACAACATTGGCGGCTTAAAAGTGCGCTCGCCAATAAAAGTCGGTGGTGTTGTTGTTGGACGTGTCAGTGACATTTCATTGGACAGTGAAGACTATACGCCAGTGGTTACATTGGATATTTATGCGGAATATAACAACTTCTCAGAAGCCACTTCAGTTTCCATTTTAACTGCTGGCTTATTAGGTGAACAATACATCGGCTTGTTACCTGGTTTTATTGATGTTTCAGTTGACACCTTACAGCCAGGTGACTTTATTGAAGATACAAAACCCGCATTGATACTAGAAGAATTAATTGGTCAGTTTTTGTTTAGTCAAGGGAGTGGTGATTAATTATGATGGGCAATGTCATAAAAAAAGTCTTTTTTTGTTTAGCGCTATTAACCATAGCTGTTGGCGCTAATGCTGGAGCAGATGTTGATAAAAAAGATCCTTATCAAATGATCAAAACGGTTGCTGATATCACTTTCAAGCGTTTTGCTAATGAACAAAGTGCGATACAAGCCGAACCTAATTTATTAAAGAATATTGTCCGTGAAGAGTTGATGCCTTACATCAATTATCAATATGCTGCTTATAAAGTCATTGGTAGTAACTTTAAAAAAACCAATAAAGCCGATCGTGCTGAATTTGTCCCGGCATTTCGAGAATATTTAATCACATCTTATGCACAGGTTTTTACTTTGTATAATAATCAAAAAGTCGAGTTTGCTCCGGCAAAAGATTTTTCGAAAGATCGTGTGGTTTCTGTCGAAACCAGTGTGATAGAACCAGGACGTGCCCCTATTAATATCTCTTTTCGTGTGCGCAAACATAAAAAAACCGGTGAATGGAAAGCCTATGATATGGTAGCAGAAGGAATTAGTTTGCTTGATAGTAAGCAAGCAGAGCTTAGTAGCTTGATCCGTCAAAAAGGTTTAGCTCACGTCACTGAAATGCTAAAAGAGAAAAGTGCACGAAACATCGTTTTTAAGTAGTATAAGAGCAGTCAGTTATTATCGATGTAGCAATACAATGGCGTATTATAGGGTTGTTAATAGATTAAAATGATAGATGTCCAACAAGCAGATCAAAAAGCGATTTTTAGTGGTGCCTTAACGCGTGCTACAATAACGCGAGCATTTGATAAAGAGTATCGTAAATTAGTTGATAATGGGCGAGTGGTTTTAGACTTGGCAAAGGTCAGTCAAATTGATACTGCTGGCTTAGCGTGGATTCTATTATTAATTGAATTAGCGGCTAGTAAAGCTTGCCATATTGGCTTAGTGAATTTACCTGATGACTTATTAAAATTGGCAAAACTAAGTGCGGTTGATACTTTATTGCCAATAGAAGATACCTAATATATACGCTATTTGGAGTAAAAAGTGGAAGTAAAAGATATTGAAAAACTAATTACCGATGCGGTTGAATTAGATGAGATTCATGTGGCATTTGATGGTTCACAATGCAAAGTGATTGCTGTGGCAGATTTTTTAGGTGCTTTGAGCCGAGTGAAAAAACAACAAACAATTTATGCGCCTTTAGCACAAGTTATCAATGAAGGCGTGATCCACGCGGTATCGATTAAAACGTTCACAACAGCTGACTGGCAACGTGAAAAAATGTTTAACCTACCTCTTTAATTAACACCGACAGATAAGAATATACTATTGGACGCATTTAAAATTATTGGTGGGCAACCACTACGCGGTGAAGTTACTATTTCAGGGGCAAAGAATGCTGCATTGCCAATTTTAATGGCTGCATTACTGTCAGAAACTCCTGTAACCTTTGCTAATGTCCCGAAACTGAATGATATCGAAACAACGATTAAACTTTTGTCACAATTTGGCGCTAAATGTCAGTGGCTTAGTGAAGACAGTTTAATGATTGATGCAAGTAGCATTGATCATTGTCGTGCATCGTATGAATTAGTAAAAACCATGCGCGCTTCTATCTTAGTTTTAGGTCCTTTACTGGCACGTTTTGGCCATGCTGAGGTGTCCTTGCCTGGTGGTTGTGCCATTGGCGCACGTCCGGTTAACCTTCACATTCATGGCCTGAAGTTAATGGGCGCTGATATTGAAGTTGAAAATGGTTATATCATTGCGCGTAATACTGGCCGTCTCAAAGGTGCGACTATCTTTATGGATACCGTTAGTGTAACGGGTACTGAAAACTTGATGATGGCTGCTGCACTTGCTGATGGCACTACGGTTATTGAAAATGCTGCACGTGAACCAGAAATTGTCGATTTAGCTAATTGTTTAAACAGTATGGGAGCGAAAGTTTCTGGTGCGGGTACGGACACTTTAATAATTGCCGGTGTCGAGAAGCTACATGGCGAACGTTACTCCGTTATGCCTGATCGTATAGAAACGGGAACGTTTTTAGTCGCTGCCGCGGTAACTAAAGGTAAAGTTAGGTGTTTAAAAACGGATCCTAAAGCTTTAGATGCTGTACTGAGCAAGTTACAAGAAGCCGGTGCAATTATCACTACAGGTGATGATTGGATTGAACTTGAAATGACGACAAAGCCAAAAGCAGTAAATGTACGTACTGCGCCTCATCCTGCGTTTCCAACGGATATGCAAGCGCAATTTTTAGCGCTGAATGCAATAGCAGAAGGTACGGCAACGACAACGGAAACTATTTTTGAAAATCGGTTTATGCATGTGCCTGAACTACAGCGTATGGGTGCAAAAATTAGTATTGAAGGTAATACAGCAATCAGTACCGGTGTTGAGCAATTAAATGGCGCTCAGGTGATGGCGACAGATTTACGCGCTTCAGCAAGTTTAGTTATTGCTGGACTGGTGGCGAGCACGGAAACGCAAGTGGATCGTATTTATCACATTGATCGTGGTTATCAAAAAATTGAAGATAAGCTACAAGCGTTAGGTGCCAATATTACTCGTATTCAAGTTACTTAATTTAAGCTAAATATTAAAAATCCCAGCCAGTTGCTGGGATTTTTTTTGTTTGCCAAATAACCTCAGTTCGGGATAAGCAAAGCTACTCAACAAGCTATTTTAGCGCCTATCTGTGTTGGATCTGCTACCAATAGCCAGCTATGGATACGCAGAACCGCCTTGATAAACACTCAACTATCAATGTTGAGTGATAGAGATAGAGTTATTTTATCGTGATGAATTAAGTTCTTGATATTAAGTTCTATTTTTAGGTTGGTAAGCATTCATTAACCCGAACTGAGGTTAAATAGTACGCTATGTGCTGTAGCTACTTTGTTACCTCAGCGATAGTGACAGGAAGTATTAGCTTTTGGTTGTCCCGAGATACCATAAAGTTTAACACGCTGCCAGGTGAGGCTTCTGCAACTACATCTAAGCCTTGTTTGGCATTTTGTACTTGAATATCGCCAATTTGATAAACCACATCACCTGATTGCAAACCCGCTTTCATTGCCGGGCTTTGCGGTGTAACAGCACCGATAACAAAGCCTTTGATGCTAGCAACAGAATCATTGGCCTCAACGCCAAGCCAGCCGCGAATAACGCGTCCATGCTCAATAATTTTTAGCATAATCTTATGTGCTAATTGGTATGGCACAGCAAAGAATATACCTTGAATATTTAGATTTGGATTTGCTTGAGTAAACTTTCTTGAGTTAATGCCTACTAGCTCACCATTGGAGTTGATAAGTGCGCCACCAGAATTTCCTTCATTAATAGCTGCATCCATTTGTAAAAACTGCAAGTAACTTGTGCTTAAACCACTTTGTCCGGTGGCACTAACGATACCTTGAGTCACGGTTTGCCCTAAATTTAGCGGATTACCGATAGCGAGTACAACATCGCCTACTTGTGACGTTAAGCTATTGTTTTGTGGAATAACAGGTAAATTACTGGCTTGAACTTTTAACACCGCAAGATCAGTTAACACGTCGTAACCAATGAGTTCGGCATGAAGTTCTTGGCCTCTTTGTAGTACGACAACAATTAAATCAGCACTTTGCACAACGTGGTAGTTGGTTAAAATGTAGCCTTGGTTGTGCATGATCACGCCACTACCTAAAGTTACTTTTCGTGATTGACGGCCATAAGTTGGGTTGACTTGAATATCTTCAGAGTAGATGTTTACCACTGCAGGTCCGGCTAAACGCACGGCTTTAGCATAAGATAAGGGTTGTTGCTTTGTCTCGGTAGTGGTAAATACTTGCCAAGGAACAAGGTTATTTTCACGTAATTCAGGCATCAGTAATAGTAAAACTACTGCGAACATGACGCCGTAACTCGCAGAGCGAAGGAAAAACTTTAAGGCATTGATAATTTTCAATGGGATTATTTTTATTAGTCTAATTTTTTGTAGATTAGCACAAAGCCTTTGTAGTGAAAAAGTTTTTGTCAGTTGTTAGGCTATAAATTATATCTCTTGTTGAGATATGAAATAAAAAGCCTGTCGATTTGACAGGCTTTTGGTTTTAAAAATAAGTAAGGTTAAGCGCTTATAAATTGATTATATTGGCTATCTAATCATCAAAAATAGCGCTGAGTTATTACGTAATATATTGAGTGCAAAGACACCTTTATGGTCATTTAAGTAACTACGTAATTCACCAACATTAGCAATGCGCTGGCGATTAATGCCATTAATTACATCACCTTTACGTAAGCCTATTGAAGCAGCTGGACTATTTTCAGCAATTTCAGCAACAATAATACCATCACCTTGATTGTTGTTTTCTAGTTCAGCGCCGTCAAGCATACGATGTAAGCTTGCCGCTTCGATATTTGCTGTTTCAGATTTCTTTAAAGTGACGTCATACTCTTTCTCTTTACCGTCTTTTCTGATCACGGTGATTTTTACGGTTTTTCCTGCACCAATTGAACCAATTTTACCTCTAAGTTCATTGAAGGTTTTCACCATTTTGCCATTTACTTTGGTAATAACATCACCGGCACGAATACCTGCTTCATCAGCGGCAGAATCTGGTGTTACTTGTTCAACAAAACCACCTTGGTTGGTATCGAGCTCCATGGCTTTAGCTATTTCACTGGTAACACTTCGACCAGCGACACCTAACACACCACGTCGTACTTCACCAAACTCGATAATTTGGTTGACTAAGTTTTGTACCATATTGCTTGGAATAGCAAAGCCGATGCCAACATTACCACCATTAGGCCCTAAAATAGCGGTATTAATACCGATAAGTTCGCCACGTAAGTTAATTAAAGCACCACCTGAATTACCACTATTGATAGCGGCATCGGTTTGTATAAAGTCTTCATAATTTTCAATGTTTAAACCACTGCGGCCTAAAGCACTAACAATACCCGATGTTACTGTTTGCCCAAGGCCAAATGGGCTACCAATAGCGACGGCAAAATCACCAACCCGTAAGCTATCGGAATCAGCGACCTTTACTTCCACGAGATCATCGGCTTCTATTTGTAATAAAGCGATATCACTCGCTTCGTCACTGCCAATTTTTTTTGCTTCAAGTTGACGGCCATCCTTTAAAGTAATTTGAATTTCGTCGGCGTCGTTAATAACATGGTTGTTAGTAACGATATAGCCCTTATCGGCATTAATAATAACACCAGAGCCTAAACCACGAAATTCTCGTTCTTGTTGTTGGCCTTGACGAGGGTTACCAAAGAAAAATTTAAAAGCATCAGGAACACGCTGTTTAACTTCATGAGTGCCGCGTACGGAAATCAGGACTACACCAGGAGTTACATGCTCCAACATGGGAGCGAGGCTTGGCATGGTCTGGCCATTAACCGATTGAGGTAAGCCCGCTTGGACAGGAAGGCTTGCCATGGCAATCGTACTGGAAAGTAATACGGTATTTATTAAAACTGATAATTTTTTCATATAATAGAAAACTCCTAACTAAAGTATTTATACCCAATTAAAGACATAGAATAAAAAAATTAGTTCCTAACCATTGCTCGTGCTATTTGTAACACTATGTTTCTTATCGTCAAACAAACCACTTGGTGCACCAGAATAATCTAGGGGGGGCTCTGATACAGTTTCATCATTTTGGCGCAAATTTTTCTTGTGTCGTAAGTTGACTGTTTGCGCTAATTGTTCTTGTGTTTCTTTCGAAAAAAACGGCATGTTTTCAATGTTTTCAGGTGTCGCTTGCTGTAGTAACTGGGTACTTTGCGCCATCTGACTCATTGCGGTTTGGCAAGTGCTGTTCATTTGCTCAAGTAGTTTTGCTGAACTTTCAAGATGGTCAGCAACATCAAGTTTGTACTGTGCTAATTCTGACTCACTTTGGCTGGCTTTCGCGGCAAGTTTTTGCGTTTCTTGAGCAGAGGAAGAAAGCATTCTGTTAGCAAAAAAACCGATAATAGCACCAACGATAAATAGCCCGAACCCTAAAACAACATTCATATTTTTATACCTTCATTGTATTCATGGAAAAAATTAGAGAAAATAACCTTCAATCCAATTCAATATAACGTGCTTCACGCTACTTTCCTAATGAATATATTTGTTAAAAAATATTTTTCAAGGGCAGTAGATGTAAACCGTGTATGAAAATAAAACTAGTGCGAATAAAACGGTTGTTAAATGATTAAATTATCCCCTATGGAAAAGTATACTCGAGATTTAACTCGCGATGATTTTCTTTTTGATGCGGCACAGGAAAATGCGGTAAAAAATTTACAGCGTTTATATGAAGACTTAAGCACTAAGCCGTTGCCGGTATCTGGTTTTAAAAAAGTGCTGAACCGTTGGAAGCGCGTGGTTAAAAAACCACAAAAAACGATTATTACAGGAATTTATTTTTGGGGTGGTGTTGGCCGTGGTAAAACCTATCTCGTTGATACCTTTTATGACTGTTTGCCATTTAACAATAAAATGCGCGTGCACTTTCATCGCTTTATGCATCGTGTGCATGAAGAACTTAAGACCTTACAGGGGCAAGCTGATCCGCTGAAAATCATCGCTAAACGCTTCGCCGATGAAACATGTATTATCTGCTTTGATGAGTTCTTTGTTTCTGATATTACCGATGCGATGATTTTAGGGACTTTATTTGAAGAATTATTTGCCCATAATGTCACTTTAGTCGCGACCTCAAATATTATTCCAGATGAACTGTATCGTAATGGTTTACAACGTGAACGTTTTCTACCCGCTATAAAGCTGATTAATGAATGTTGTGATGTTGTTAATGTTGATAGTGGTGTTGACTATCGTTTGCGTACTTTAGAGCAGGCAGAAATATTCCACTTTCCGTTAGACCAACAAGCCGATGAAAACTTAAGACATTACTTTCAACAATTATCCTTGGAAGTTGGTCAAAAAGATAAAGTGATTGAAATTAATCATCGTGCGCTAACCACAGTACAAGAAGCTGATGGTGTTGTGCACTTTGAATTTTCTACCTTGTGTGAATCTGCGCGCAGCCAAAGTGACTATATGGAGTTAAGTCGATTGTATCATACGGTTTTATTGGCTAATGTCACGCAGATGGGAGCAGATAATGATGATAGCACGCGTCGTTTTATTGCTTTAGTTGATGAGTTTTATGAGCGCAATGTTAAATTGATTATGTCAGCGGAAGTGGCATTAGAGTATTTGTATACTGATGGTCGATTAAGTTTTGAATTTAAGCGTTGTTTGAGTCGATTACAGGAAATGCAATCGCATGATTATTTAGCGAGTGAACACTTACCTTAACAGTTTACATACCTGATTAATAACCATTAACTTTTAATCATTCTTTCAATACAATATAAAAAAACTATAAGAATGAAATGGAATTTAAAAAAATGATTAAAAATTAATTGATTTACTTTAGCGTCGTATTAGTTGCTACAGTTACACTTAACGTATCGGCGCAGGTTACTGATAATCCCTTTAGAAATTCACTCGAGATCACAGAAAAATATTTGCCAAAAGCACTTAAATCTATGTGGCAGAGTGAGTATTTGGTTTGGCGGGCACAGTTGTTTAACTCTGCTTGTAGTGAACAATCTTTAGGCGTATCAAGCGTCATTAATTCAAGCTTTGGATTGTTTAATCAATTCATTATTGATCAAGTAATAATGAATAAAGAGCTAGCGTCCGATAATGAACAGTTAATATTACAAGATAGCAATAAATTATATTATCTACTCTTTAGCAAAATATATGCTTCGGCTTATAAAAAGCGCTTACAAATAATTAAGCAATATCATCCGGACATCAGTGCTGAATTATGTCAACACGCACTGACTTTGGCTAAACAATATCCTGCTGACGAACAGCCAATATTACCTTGGCAAACAACTCAAAAGGCAGAAGGAAATACTTGGCGAGCCGATTTATTTTCAATGCGTGTAGTTTATAAACATTTTATTGCGGCTTTTTTTGACCGACAAAAACCATTTGCTGAAATTATTGATGCAGAAATATATGCCATAATAGTAAAAGATAAAAAGGCAATATTAGCGTTTTCTGACATTAGTGATAGCTATAAATATTCTGCTATATTAATGAACAATATAGATGAAGCTTATGAAAAAAGAACCGGGACAAGCTTAACTGATAAAAATTATCAGCCAATATACGCTCAAACAGCAAGTATGGTCGCCACTCAAGCCTATCGGCTTGGAACGATTTCAGCCCTTATGCAGATTAAAGCACTTTATCCTGAAGAATTTCCTAAAATTGAAGCTCATATGACTAGCTATATTAAATTACAGCTAAGTACATTAGAGCAGGATAAACAATGATTGAACGAAGTATTTAGTAAATCGTAGTAAAATTTTATGCTTTTTAAGCAATAGTAGAAAAAGATTAAAAATTAGGCGTGATCTTTTAAGCTTTGTTCTGTATAATCCGCGCTCCCTACGTTACAAAGCTTGTTCTTTTTCCAGAGGACCGGCAACGGACTCGATGCTCGAAGGGGCAATAGCGTAGTCTTTAACGGATAACTTAAGGTTTTCTTAGGTTATTATTTAAGTAACACTTTTAAAATTGGGTTTTTTAATGAAAACTTTTGTAGCTAAATCAGAGAGCGTACAACGCGAATGGTTCTTAGTGGACGCCGAAGATAAAACTTTAGGTCGTATCGCTACTGAAATTGCAAGTCGTTTACGCGGTAAGCATAAAGCAGAATATACTCCTCATGTAGATACTGGCGATTACATCGTTGTTATCAATGCTGAGAAAGTAAAAGTAACTGGTAATAAAGCGAAAGGTAAAATTTACTACTCGCATACAGAATTTGTTGGTGGTCTTAAGCAAATTAGCTTTGAAAAGCTAATCGAAAAAGCTCCAGAGCGCGTGATTGAATTCGCAGTTAAGGGTATGTTACCTAAAGGTCCTTTAGGTCGTGAAATGTTCCGTAAACTTAAAGTTTACGCGGGTACTGAACATAAACATACTGCACAACAACCACAACTTTTGGAGCTGTAAGCAATGGCTGATAATCAATATTACGGTACTGGTCGTCGCAAGAGCTCAACTGCTCGTGTGTTCATGAAAGCTGGTAACGGTGCTATCACAATTAATAAACGTGACATTTCTGTATATTTCGGTCGTGAAACGGCTCGTATGGTTGTTCGTCAACCATTAGACTTAGTTGAAATGTTAGAAAAGTTTGACTTTAACATCACAGTAACTGGTGGTGGTATTTCTGGTCAAGCTGGCGCAATCCGTCACGGTATTACTCGTGCATTAATGGAGTTTGATGAAACTTTACGTAGTCCTCTACGTAATGCTGGTTTCGTTACTCGTGATGCTCGTAAAGTTGAACGTAAGAAAGTTGGTTTACACAAGGCTCGTAAAAAGCCACAATTTTCAAAACGTTAATATTTACGTTTACGATTTCAAAAACCGGCTTTTGCCGGTTTTTTTATGGTAAAAATTTGATCGACGTCATGTTTTTTTGTTTTGAGGCTCGTAAAATGCCTATCAGCAAATGTCGGTTTACTATCCGGTAAAAAATCGTTTCTCATTTCTTAAATAACTATTAGTTGCCAGTTAATAAGCGTTAAAGTTTTTACCAGTATAGATGTACAATACACAAGATAGTAAAGTCATAAATACGAATAGTTTTCATTTGCTTGGTGTGACAATTGACAATTAACTTTTATTTGCATAAACCTATGCTGAAAAGGTTAATTGCCTTGTAAAAAACAAGGGTTTTCTTTATCATCAGAACAATTTTTTTGTCGTTGATTTAGTCGATCAGCAATCTGCACAATAACTAAGTGATTTTCTTAGTCATGTGTTGTTGTTTTAGCTAGATAATAATTGGAGAGTTTGAATGAGCAATGCGCCCGTTAACAACGGCCGTCGACGCTTTTTAACTGCGGCTACCTCGGTAGTTGGTGGTGTTGGTGTTGTCGGTGTGGCTGTGCCTTTCATTGGTTCTTGGAACCCTAGTGCGCGTGCGAAAGCCGCAGGTGCACCGGTTGAAGTCAATGTAAGTAAAATAGAGCCTGGTCAATTAATTCGTGCTGAATGGCGCGGTAAGCCAGTATATGTCGTACGTAGAACCGAAGAAATTCTCTCTGGTTTAAGTACACATGACGACCAATTGAAAGATCCACAATCAGAAGTACCACAACAGCCCGTTTATGCGACTAACGAGTTTCGTTCGATTAAACCAGAGTTTTTGGTGGCGCTCGGTGTGTGTACTCATTTAGGTTGTGCTCCTACTCACCATAAAGGTGACTTCGAACAGCACGTTGCTGGTGTTAAAGATGGCTTCTTCTGTCCTTGTCATGGTTCTAAATTCGATATGGCTGGTCGTGTTTTCCAAAGTGTACCAGCACCGACCAACTTGATGGTTCCTGAGCATTCATTCCCTACTGAAGATACCTTATTAATTGGTGTGTCTGGAGGAGAAGCATAATGTTGAATAACTTAATGGCTTGGATCGAACAGCGTCTACCTTTGATGGATGCAATGAACAAACATGCGGCACAATACCCAGCGCCAAAGAACTTTAACTTTTGGTATGTATTCGGTATTTTGGCCAGTGTTGTTTTAGTCAATCAGTTATTAACTGGTGTATGGCTAACAATGAATTATGAACCATCAGGCGATGGTGCATTTGCTTCGGTAGAATATATCATGCGTGATGTCGACTACGGTTGGTTATTGCGCTATATGCATTCAACGGGTGCGTCAGCATTCTTTATCGTTGTTTATATGCATATGTTCCGCGGCATGTTGTACGGCTCTTACCAGAAACCTCGTGAGTTATTGTGGTTATTCGGTATGTTAATCTTTTTAGTTTTAATGGCTGAAGCCTTCATGGGCTACTTATTACCTTGGGGTAATATGTCGTATTGGGGGGCACAAGTTATTATCTCAATCTTTGGCGCAATCCCCGTGATTGGTGATGACTTAACGCTCTGGATCCGTGGTGATTATGTTATCTCTGGCGCGACGCTAAACCGTTTCTTTGCCTTGCATGTCATTGCCTTACCATTAGTGTTAGTTGTGCTAGTTTTCTTACATATTTTAGCGTTACACGAAGTGGGTTCAAACAATCCTGACGGCACGAACATTAAAAAGCCTAAAGGTAGTGTTCCTCTTGAAGAACAAAGTAAATTTACTTTCCACGAACAATACACTAAGAAATACGATATTGTTGATGCGATACCATTTCATCCTTATTACACCGTAAAAGATTTAGTTGCCGTTGTTATTTTCCTTATTGTTTTTTGTTGGGTGATGTTCTTTGCGCCAGAGGGCGGTGGTTACTTTATGGAAGCGCCAAACTTTGAACCAGCTAACGGCTTGAAAACACCAGAGCATATCGCACCGGTTTGGTATTTTGGTCCATTCTATACCATTTTACGTATTATTCCTGATAAGCTTTTAGGCGCTATTGGTATGTTTGGTGCTATTATCACCTTGTTTATGTTGCCTTGGTTTGATCGTGGTACGGTTAAATCATTACGCTACCGTTGTACTGCTCATACCGTTAACCTTGTGCAATTCGCCATTTGTTTTATCATTTTGGGTGTTTTGGGGACATTACCTGCAACCCCACTGAATAATATGATTGGTACTATTGCTAGTTTCGGTTACTTTGGCTTTTTCGTTGCGCTATGGATATACAGTAAAAATGAAAAAACTAAGCCAGTTCCAGAGAGGGTAACAGGATAATGAAAAAATTTATTTTAGCAGTTTTAGCTATGCTACCTATGTTAGCCTTAGCGGCTGGCTCTAGCTTGCATTTAGATGAAGCCAACAATGATTTAACGGATAAAGCCTCATTAAAACGTGGTTTTGAAGCTTACATTAATAATTGCTTAGCTTGTCATGAACTTAAATATCAGCGTTACAATCGTACTTTTGCAGATCTAGGTATTTCTGATGAAGACGGCGTAGCTAATTATATGTATACCGGTGAAAAAGTCGGTGACCATATTACTAATACGATGCCGGCGAAAGAAGCTGCTAAGTGGTTTGGTAGTACACCACCAGATTTAACACTTGAAGCACGTTTTAGAAGCCCTGATTGGATCTACACTTATTTGCGTTCTTTTTATGTTGATGAAAGCCGCCCATTTGGTGTTAACAATAAAGTTTTTAAAGATGTGGGTATGCCACACGTATTACAAAACCTCCAAGGGGTTCGTACAATAGATGAACACGGTAATTTGTCTGAAGCTACTGGCGGTTCAATGACCACAGAAGAATATGACGAATTTGCTCGTGATTTAGCTAATTTCTTGGAGTATACCGGTGAACCAAATAAACTTGAACGCGAAAGCATGGGTTATTGGGTTATTGGTTTCTTATTTATCCTGCTATTCTTTTCTTACTTATTGAAGAAAGAATACTGGAGAGATGTACACTAGTTATTAATGTTATATAGCACAGTGTAAATGTTAGATATTACTGGGGGCTTTGGCCCCCTTTGTTAGTTTTTTTAATTAAGAATTTTTTGGAGGCATTATGGCCATAGCCGCAAACAAACGCTCTGTTATGACTTTATATTCGCATGCAGATGATATGTATAGTCATCAAACCCGCATCGTGTTGGCAGAGAAGGGTGTCGGTGTTGACATCCATTTGGTTGACTTAGCCAATTTACCAGAGGATTTACTTGATTTGAATCCTTATGGCACTGTGCCGACGTTAATTGATCGTGACTTAGCACTTTATGAAGCATCAATCATTATTGAATACTTGGATGAACGTTTTCCGCATCCACCATTGATGCCAGTATATCCAGTGTCTCGCGGTCGTAGTCGTTTAATGATGTATCGTATGGAGCAAGATTGGTATAGTCTTGCGAAAACCATCTATAACGGACCTGCGGATGCTGCAGCAAAAGCCCGCCAAGAATTGAAAGAAAGTTTATTAAGTGTTGCGCCTATTTTGAATGAAGCGCCTTACTTTATGAGTGAAGAGTTTAGCTTAGTTGATTGTTACTTAGCACCGTTACTGTGGCGTTTACCTGTTATGGGTATTGAGCTTGAAGGTCAAGGTTCAAAAGAACTTAAGTCATACATGTTGAAAGTGTTTGAACGTGAGTCCTTTCAAGCGTCATTAACCGAGTCTGAGCGTGAATTACGCTTTGGCGCTCCGGTTTAAAGACGCTAGAGATGAGTAATGAGATGACATCGAACAAGCCTTATATCGTTAAGGCTTTTTATGACTGGATTTCTGATAATGGCTTAACACCTTACATTGTTGTTGATGTCAGTGTTTATGGTGTTATGGTGCCTATGTCATATGTTAACGATGGCCAAATTGTCTTGAATGTTTCAGCATCGGCGGTAGGTAGTATCGCTATGGGTGAACTATCGATTGAACTGAGTGCTCGTTTTGGTGGTAAGCTTGAGCATATGAGCGTGCCTTATGGTGCTGTAGCTGCTATTTATGCCAAAGAAAATGGTGCAGGAACATCGTTAGCGATTGAACATCCTGAGCCGGATACTATGGTTGAAAAGCTCGAGCCATCACCGATTATGTCTACGGTAAAATCTGTAGGTAATGAAACTGATACTAAGGCGTCAATTAAGCCGCAAGGTGCTCAAGCATCGAAAGCTAAAAAACCTAGCTTGTCAGTAGTGAAAAAATAGCCAAGGTTAAGTTTAATACCAACTTATTTAAGCAAACAAAAAAAGGTAAGCATCATGCTTACCTTTTTTGTTATAGTCATTCGCTTATAATTGCGCAAAACAGCGATCAGCAGCAGCTAAGGTAAACTCAATTTCCTCGTCACCATGAGCGGTTGATAAGAAGCCGGCTTCAAATGCAGAAGGAGCAAGATAAATACCTTCTTCCAGCATTAAATGAAAGAAGCGCTTGAACTTTTCACCATCACAGGCTGTTGCTTGAGCAAAGCAAGTAACGTGCTCTTCTTCAGTAAAGAAAAAGCCAAACATAGCACCAACGTAGTTAATTGATAGTGAAATGCCATTGCGCTCTGCGGCGGCTTTTAAGCCCATGGCTAGCTTTTCCGTGGCATCACTGAGCTGTTGATGTTTATTGCCTTTAGTTAACTCATTAAGTGAAGCTAAACCCGCTGCCATAGCAATAGGGTTACCGGATAATGTTCCGGCCTGATAAACAGGACCAACGGGGGCAATGTAATCCATTATTTCTTTTTTGCCACCAAATGCGCCTACTGGCATACCACCACCGATAACTTTACCTAAGGTGGTTAAATCTGGCACGATGTTATAATGTGCTTGCGCACCACCTAATGCGACACGAAAGCCGGTCATAACTTCATCAAAGATCAAAACGCTTTGGTATTGATCGCAAACGGCACGTAAGCCCTCTAAAAATCCTTCTACAGGAGGCACACAATTCATGTTTCCGGCAACGGGCTCAACAATAATACAGGCAATTTCATCGCCAAATTTAGTAAAAATTTCTTTTACTTCATCAAGATTGTTGTAACTAACTGTGAGGGTGTGTTTAGCCACATCATCAGGAATTCCTGGTGAGCTAGGTACGCCCATTGTTAGCATGCCAGAGCCGGCTTTTACTAATAGCGAGTCAGCATGACCATGGTAACAACCTTCAAACTTCAATATTTTATCACGGCCAGTAAAACCACGAGCAAGTCTTATGGCACTCATAGTGGCCTCAGTACCTGAGCTGACCATGCGCAGTTTTTCCATTGAAGGCACGATTTCACGCACCTTCTCTGCCATGGTTATTTCTAATTCTGTTGGCGCACCAAAACTCAGGCCATTTTGTGCAGTTTCAATAACCGCTTGAAGAATAGCGGGATGATTATGGCCTAAAATCATGGGTCCCCATGAACCAACATAGTCGACATACTTTTTGCCTTCAGCATCGAAAACATAAGCGCCTTGAGCTTTTTTAATAAACACTGGCGTACCACCGACACCATTAAAGGCACGAACCGGCGAATTTACACCGCCGGGAATAATATCTTGGGCTGCATTAAATAACTGCTGTGAATTTTTTGTCATAATATTCTACTCGTTGTTAACGTAATCTATCTATTAAGATTGAAATCAGTATTTGTTGGTGTGCCAAGTGACAGGCTTTTCATAATGACTAAGTCTATTCTCAACACCTAAACTTAAGGCAAATAACGCCATACGAACCAGTACGCCATTTTGTGCTTGTCGAAATATGGCTAAATTATCTAAATCATTTAGATCAATATCGAGCTCATTAGCTTCAGCACGAGAATCTCGCGGTAATGGATGCATTATTACGGTATGTTTGTGGCAGTATTGCTGGTAAACCGTTTTGTTTAAGCTGAAATGGCCTCGGTATAAATCGGCTTCATCCTTACTGGCAAAACGCTCTTGTTGAATACGCGTCTGATAGATAACATCACAAGCTAAATGGCCTTCGATTTTGTCAGCCATCACTACTTGATGTCCAGCATCAGATAAAGTAGCAACAACACTATCTGGCATTTGTAATGCTTGGGGGGCAATCATAGTAACTTTTATATTGTTGTATAAGCTCAATAACTTTGATAATGAATGTACTGTTCTACCATGTTTTAAATCACCCATTAAAACGATATTTAAGCCATCTAAGCCCATGTCGTAGCGCGCCATTTCAGACTGGATAGTAAATAAATCAAGTAATGCTTGGGTTGGGTGTTCATTAGCACCATCACCACCGTTGATCACGGGAACACTGCTGCCTTTGGCAAACTCTGCAACTGAGTGCATTGTTGGATGTCGCATGGTAATAACGTCGGAATAACCACTAATGACACGGGCAGTGTCAAATAAAGATTCACCTTTTGACAGTGAAGAGTTCTCCTGACCAACGGTTTCTCGGACAAAACCACCTAATAAATTAAAAGCGGTACCAAAGCTGACACGAGTACGAGTACTCGGCTCAAAGAATAAGTTACTTAATATGGCACCTTCAAGCACATGGCAACGTTTTTTTCGCATGGCGTAGGGTGCCATTAAGGTTGAGATCTCTAAAATACGGGAAATACTCTCTCTATCGAATTGTGATACAGATAGGATATGGTTGCCTTCAAATTTCATCATAGGTAATGCCTAAATTATTGCAATCATTAGCAAGGTAGAGAATTTTCGCACCTTGGTTGTTTTCATCGTTTTGTCGGTTATTGCTTTTGAGTCAACAACCAAATTTGCTGCGAAATATAGCACAAAAGTTAAATGCTGAGAATGTATTATCTTGATTTGAAGTAACAAAATAGGCTAAGTTTAGCCATGAGGTAAATATCCGTACACTAGAGTGTTAGTTGCAGTGATTAAAGAAGTTAGGGATTGATTAATATGCGGATGTTACTAATATCACCACTACTAATTGTTATGCTGATCAGTAGTATGTGTGCAGATGCTACTGATGTGGTCCGTTATAACATTTCTGAGACCTACCCTGAGGCCAAACAAGCGTATTATATTGATTTACTGACCTTGATCTTAGCAGCTTCAAGCGAGCAATATGGCGACTTTAAACTGAGCCCAGTGCTCTTAGATATGTCACAAGGTAGAGCTTCCGCTATGCTGCAGCAAGGGCGAACTATTGATGTTGCTTGGCGCATGACATCGCAAGCCTTAGAGCAAGATCTGCAGGCGATCTATATACCATTATTAAAAGGTCTTATGGGAGTGCGTATTGCTGTTATTCGTAAAAGTGATAGCGCCATTTTTTCATCTGATGTAACGCTCGATAAATTAAAGAAAATGTCACTTGGTCAAGGCTACGATTGGCCTGATAGCGATATTTTACGTGCAAATGGTTTTGATGTGGTTGAAGGGCGGGGATTTTCATTGTTAACCATGCTAGAAAAACACCGTTTTGATTATTTTCCTAGAGCGATACATGAACCTTGGTTGGAGATAGCGGATAAGGAGCACTTAGCGGTTGAACAACATTTTTTATTAAGGTATCCAGCACCAATGTATTTTTTTACTAAGAAAGAAAATCGTCGTCTGGCACAGAGAATAGAATACGGTTTTACTCGCATAGTTGACTCGGGGGCATTTGAACAATTTTTTTTTCAGCACCCAGTAACACAAAATATGTTTCTAAAAGCCAATTTGCCACAACGTAAGGTTTTTATGTTAGATAACCCTTTATTATCAGATAAAAGTCGAGCGATATTGAGCAATAAATCATTGTGGCTAGACTGCTTTCACTAGGGGCTGTTGATCTTTCAATTTATAGCAGAGGCTAAAATAAAAGCTTAACAGACCCTAGCGGTTTAAAACGGTTTTACATAAGCTAGTATGATAACAACAAATAATATAATGACAGGTATCTCATTAAAAAATCGATAAAACTTACCTGAACGAGTATTTTTGTCGGCGGCAAATGTTTTGACTAATTTAAAACAATAACCATGATAAATAAGTAATAGCACAACGAGTGTGATTTTTATATGTAGCCACTTTGCCGCGACAAACCATGGGTAACCATATTGATAAATAATTGCGATGCCCAATAAAACCGTAAAAATAGCAAAGGGCGTGACAAAGAAGAGTAATCGACGTTCCATGCCCTTAAGTTGTTGGTGTACTAATGGCTCATTTGATTCGGCGTGGTTAACAAAAATGCGTGGTAAATAAAAAATACCCGCAAACCACGCGACCATAAAAATCACATGAAATGCTTTAAGCCAAAGAATGCTATTCATTAGTTAGTTTTTCCTTTCAATAAATAAGAACGAATGGTATCAAAGGGTATTATACCCATAATTTCATTTGGATTATCTTGATATATATACACTCCGCCAGCTCTTTTCTTTACCAGTAATAAATAGGCTTCGGCTAATGTCGATTGACTATGTAGTGGGATCAGAGTGTGCTTTTCTATTGTCGGTTTAGCGTCAATTTTGATTCGGCTGGCTTGATAAAAAACAAACTGTGTTGACTCATCAGGCTGAATTAATTGACAAATAACGTGCTGCTGTGAGGTTTGATTTGATAATAGCTCAGTAATTGAATCCTCATCAGCTTGCTGCAATAAGGTAATATTTTCTTCCATTACGCCAATAACGCCGATGCGCTGTAAGGACTTTTCAATTGGTGGCCGGCGATATGCCAAGCCTTGAACTTCTAACTGCAAGATAAAAATTGAACGGTTACCAAAAAATTGCCCAGAAGCAATACAAGCACTAGTGATAACAATCATTGCCGGAATAATAATTTCAATTTGATTAGAAAGCTCTACCACACAAAGTAGTGCAGCTAAGGGAGCATTGAGTGTTGCCGCCATAAAACCAGCCATACCCATTAAGGCAAAATCGCTGGCAGAAATATCGCCGGCCATAAAATGCACTGCGATCATGGAGCCACACGTACCGGCAATGGCGCCAATACCTAAAATAGGGCCAATAATGCCTCCAGGTATCCCTAAACCAAGCGCCATAATAGTCATGATCATTTTGGCTATTAATAAGCCGATTAATAGCTGTAATTCGACATTATTTTGTAGAGAGAAATTTATTGCACTTAGGTCAGTACCCATGGCATAAGGCACGGCGTAGCCAAGTGCGCCAGTAATAAATGCTGCGGTAAGTATACGGGGAACAATATGAAAGCGCGCACTGTGCTTGATCACCAATATTAAATAACGATTAAAGACAAAGGCAATCACACCCAAGGCAATACCGAGTAAGGCCAATATTAAATAATGGTCTTTGGTTAATGTTATCACGCTGAAATAACCAAATTCATGGTTTGGCCCAAAAATGCTACTGGTGGTCATTGAACCGACAATGGCAGCAATCATTACTGGGATAAAGATATGAACTTTATATTCACGTAAAATAACTTCCATAACAAATAATACAGCCGCTACCGGGGTATTGAAACAAGCGGCTATACCAGCAGCAATACCACAAGCACTTAAGCTGCGAATAGCGTTGTAAGGTAAATTCAACTTATTACCTATATAGCTGCTGCATGCCGCACCTAAGTGTACCGCAGGACCTTCTCTACCAACTGAGAAACCAGCAGCAAGTGCTATGGTACTACCAATAAATTGATTGATAGTATTACGTAAAGGCATAACGCCATTGGCAATTTTTAAGCGATGTAAAACATAGGGAATACCACTACGGATATATTTGTAACCGGTTAACCAAGCAAAGAAGAGGATAATAACCGCGCCAATAATTGGTAATTGGAAACGACTTAAAGCCGTTAAGCTGTTATAATTGTCTTTCTCGCGTAGAAAGAATAACTGAATGCCTTCGATGGCAAAAATAAATAACACAACTAACAAAGCAGATGCAAAACCACCAATTGCAGCTAATAAACAGAGTTGCCATGATGTTTGTGGTAGCGCAAGGCGCTTTTTTAGCTGGACTATTGTCTTCATATTGAGTTATTTTTATTGGGCATACTTACAGACCTTTTGGATATCATAATACTTTTCAAATGAATTGGTTAGCAAAAATAAATCTCAGTACTATGGTAATGCGCTTGGGGGCATTTCGCTCGGCAATTTTGCTATTAGCAATTGTTGTCATTTCATTATTTTGTGGCTATCGGTTAGGTAATTTCTATCATAGTTATCAAAATCAGACTTTAGCGCAGCAACAAGCACGATTAGATTTCCTCTATCAGCAATTAGTTGAAAAAACCAAACGCATTAATACACTCGATGTTGAGCTGGAAGTTGAGCGTATGGCCAATCAACGCAGCCAAAAAATGTTAAAATCTATTGAGCAAGAGCACTTTCAAGTTAAAAAAGAGTTGGCGTTTTATGAAAAAGTTATGGCACCGGAAAAAGCGGCGAATGGCTTAGTGATTGATAATGTCAACTTAACCAAAACAGAAAGTCCGTTTCACTATCGTTTTCAAGTGGTGTTAGTCCAACAGTTATTACGTAAACGCTACGCGAAAGGTTTTATCGAGCTATCGATTAACGGCAGTTTAGATAAAAAACCGACCCGTATTCCATTATCGGAATTATCAACACTAACAAAGAAAGATTTATCCTTTAGTTTTCAATATTTTCAGGTCATTAATGGCGAGTTAACCTTACCTGATAACTTTATTCCTGAAAGCATTAATGTGGCAGCAATTTTGCCAAAGGGTAAATGGCAGGAATACAATCGCATTGATCAGAGCCAAGCTTGGTTGAAAATTATTGATAATAATTCACAGAGTTCACCATAATACTTGATTAAAACAGTCAAGTTTAAGATAATCGTCCTAGTTCATTCGTTTTAAGTTGAGTTTTATGTCAAATCCTGAATTACCTATTAAATTTTCGGACGCTGCTGCGACTAAAGTATTGTCGTTGATCACGGAAGAAGAGAATCCAGAGTTGAAGTTGCGTGTTTACGTTACAGGCGGTGGTTGCTCGGGCTTTTCGTATGGTTTTACCTTTGATGAAAAAGTCAATGATGGTGATATGACCATTGTAAAAAAAGGTGTCACTATGGTTATTGACCCGATGAGCTTACAGTATTTAGTTGACGGTGAAGTTGACTACGTAGAAGGCTTAGAAGGTAGTCGATTTTTGGTTAATAACCCAAATGCTACAACAACATGTGGTTGTGGATCTTCTTTCTCTATTTAATTAATTGACCCTAGTTAATCAAAAAATCCAACAGCATGTTGATTAAAAGGATGCTAACTCCTGATTTGATATTTACGGTAGTCGTTTTGTATAAAATCTCATTACCGTTTAGCTAGGCTGCCAAAGTGATTGATATTGTCACTTTAATCACCAAGCAAACTTTAAATCGTTAATATTTTTTATTAAGCATCTGTTTGACCATATTTATCTCAATAATACCAGTGATGATTAATTTGGCTGTAGTGACTGGATTTATTTAGCCACTGCAGCGTAAATTGGATGAATAGTTTGTCTACACTATTCAGTTAACTCAACGATATCCCTTTTTTTAATGGCAATGTTATTAGCTTTTATACTGATATAATTAGCCTTGTCTTCAGCGTTAATCACCGTTTTACCAACGACTTGGTATGAATAAAGCGGCTCTCCTTCAAGTACTGTATTAGTCGGAAGCAGTCTGCGTACCGTGATAGCCTTTCCTGGCAATGTTGAAGTGTCAGCAGCTATGTAAACACTTGCATTATCATCATTAACAGAAATAACTTTTCCTGATGTTATGTCATTGTGACTTACACAAGCGGTAGTGACAATTATAAACACTAGGGACAAAGTTAATTTTACAGATTTACTGAACATTTTATTTCTCATTTGCTTGCAATTTAAAGGATGATAAAAATATCTTCTTCGATTCGTATTGCTTTTTTCAAGCGGTTAGAAAAGCAGCTAATAATTTTATACCTATCGGAACATATTTAATTTATAATGTACCAAATGGTACATTTGTGCTCAAGCGCAATCATGCTGGGGTTACAAATTCGAACATCATCTAATATCCCTTGAATAAATCACTCTAAAGGTCAGTTTGCAATTTTTACTCGTAATATCTGATCAATTTTTATAGGCAAAATCAATATGACTAAAATTAAACTCTTAATCCTCACTGTAATAATGGCATTCAGTGTTATGCCAGTAATCTCACCCATGGCACAAGCGCAGGAAGTGCAGACTAAACTTTTCGCTAAACCGAAAGTCATTTTTTTTGATGTCAATGAAACACTATTGGATTTAAATAATGTCTCTAAATCAATTGCTAGCGCATTAGGTGGCAGGGAAGACCTAGTACCTTATTGGTTTACTACCATGTTGCATTACTCGTTGGTGGCAAATGTAACAGGTCAGTACCATAGCTTTGTGGAAATAGGCATTGCGTCTTTAGAGATGATTGCAAAGCAAAAGAACATTCCTTTAACTCCTCAACAAGCAAGCGCTGCAGTATTAACACCGTTTAGAGATCTAGCGCCACATAAAGATGTTGTCGAAGGCTTAAAGCGACTTCGTGCGTTGGGCTATACACTTATCACGTTAACTAATTCATCAGATGCCGGTATTGCAGCTCAACTTAAAAATGCTAACCTAGCACAATATTTTGATGGTTCACTTACAGTACAAAATTTAGCGACATTTAAGCCGGAGCTAAAAGTTTATCACTGGGCACAGCAGCAAATGAATATTGCTCCAAAAGACGCTATGTTAATTGCTGCTCATGCTTGGGATATTGCTGGCGCAGAAAAAGCCGGATGGAAAACAGGCTTTATTATGCGTCCTGGTAAGGCACTTTATCCATTAGCTGGTACGCCAGATATTATCGGGCGAGATCTAATTGAGTTGGTTGAGCAACTAGAATTAAAAACCAACACTGATTAAATGATTTGCTTTGATATATATTTAACAAGTTTCTCACATGGATGTGAGTTATTAGCACAACGCAGGGCGCCGTTGTCGATAAAATCATGTTCGGCAATCAATGGCTTGCCTCTAAGCCTTTAAACTCTCGTTAAAAAGAGTACTTTCTTAGACTGATCGGTATTATTGATTTTGAGCTTTTAAAAAACACTGAACATAAAAACCTGCACACTTGCTCTTATTCTATCTTTATAGAAAGTTATCCTTGCTGAGCGCTGAAAAATCAGGGAACTGATTGCAAGTTAATCCGCTTTTATAGATACTTAGCGGCAATTATTCAGTAAATAGTTAAATAATAGCCTTAAGGTAAACCATGAAGCCAAAAATGAAAATTATTGCTAGCACTTGTTTAGCTGTATGTATGAGTGTTGGAAGTTTTTTTGTTGCCGCACAACAATTAAATGTTGAACAACAAGCACAATTAAATGAATTGAAAGCTACTACGCTAAAATCTGACTTGTCTTATCAATTAATTGAATCATTAACCACAGAAGTAGGTCATCGCTTAATGGGCTCTGATGGCGATAAAAAATCGATTGTTTGGGCCGTTGATAAGATGAAAGCCTTAGGCTTTGATAAAGTTTGGACCGAGGAAGTTACCGGTAGCTATTGGTTACGTGGCGAAGCAAAAGCACGCATTATTGCACCATATCCGCATGACGTTGTGGTATTGGCACTAGGTGGTAGTATTGGTACTGAGCAAGCAGGTCTTACGGCAAATATTGCACACTTTGAAACTTTTGCGGATTTAAAAGCGGCAAAAGATAATAGCTTGCACGGAAAAATTGCTTTTGTTTCTTATCAGATGGAACGCCATATTGATGGTAAAGGCTATGGTCCTGCCGTAGGCACACGGGTTAATGGTGCTGTTGTTGCGGCACAAAAAGGCGCGTCGGCATTGGTAATGCGCTCGGTGGGTACAGATAATAATCGTACCGCTCACACTGGAGTGATGCGTTATGATGATAAGGTACAAAAAATTCCTGCTGCAACTTTATCTAACCCAGACGCTGACTTATTAGTTAATCAACTTAAGCGTGGTGGTGAGGTAAGTATGTACTTGCAGATGACGGCTAGAACGGACACTGAGGTGTTGGCAACATCAGCGAATGTTATTGGAGAGTTTACGGGTAGTGAATTACCTGAAGAAATTGTTGCTTTAGGTGCCCATCTAGACAGTTGGGATGTGGGTACGGGGGCACTAGATGACGGTTTAGGTATCGGTATGGTTATGGCGGCCGCACATTATATTGGCCAATTACCTAAACGTCCAAAACGTACCATTCGTGTGATCTTATTTGCGGCTGAAGAAGTTGGCTTATTAGGGGCCAAGCAGTATGTCAAAGTACATAAAGATAATATGCCTGCACATGTTATTGGTGCTGAGTGGGATTTTGGTATTGGTCGTATTTATAAAATGACTCCAGGTGTTGGCGCACAGTCGTTAAATGCCGTGCGCGAATTAGCACAATATTTAGCTCCTCTGGGTGTCGCCCTTTCGCCTGATAACAATGCGAAAGGACAATCAGATATGAGTGCGCTGAGCAATGAAGGTATGCCAAGCATTAAATTTTCACCTGACGGTGCTAACTATTTTGATTATCATCACACGGAAAATGATACTTTGGACAAAGTTGAACCAGAAGCACTGAAAGTAAATACGGCTATTTATGCTATGTATGCTTACTTTGCAGCACAAGTTCAGGTCGACTTTAGAAAGTAGCAGCGTACCGTGCTTTATACCCATACCAGCTCAAGATGAGGGTTCAGCTGAATCTCGGCTTTTGACGTGGCATGGGTATATATTAAGAAACTAAGTTTGAACATTAACACTGAATGATAAATAATTTTGTTGTCTGATGGACTGTGCTCGTGATTAACCTTCCAATAAGAGAAACTCGATAATTCGATTCATATCTAAATTGAACTCTTTAGCCTTAACGCCTCGTATAATAAAATCCGCTTCTTTCGCTAAATTAATATCTTTTGCCATAATATATCGTTGTTTTTCAATGCTATAAAAACAACGCACCTTTGGGTTGATAGGATCATCTTGATTGCGACTTTCAACTATTGCCAAGCGGTGTGAGTTCAGTTCTACTAAGGTACCGACCGGATATACACCTAAACACTTGATAAACAAATCAACTAGTCTTGGCATAAGTTTGCCCTGAAAGGCTAGCTCTCTTAAAATGCTAAATGCCTTAATATGACTGTAGCTGTCCTTATAACAGCGATCTGCGGTTAGCGCGTCAAAAACATCACAAATTGCAATCATGGCGCCATAATTTGAAATGTCAGTTTGTTTTAGGTTGAATGGATAGCCAGAGCCATCTAAGCGCTCGTGATGCACTGCGGCAACTTCCAAGCTCAGTGGTGAAATTTTTGGTATTGCTTTAATGATATCAATGGAATAATTTACATGCTGTTGAATGAGTCGATATTCTTCTGCTGTAAGCTTCCCAGCTTTATTAAGGATTTGATCGGGGATTTTGATTTTACCAACGTCATGCAAAAATGCGCCGATAGCAAGTTGTTGAATAATTTTCCGATCCATTTTTAAAAAGCGCGCAAAAACAGTCATTAATACCGAAACAGAAACGGAGTGCTCTAGTAAATATTCATTTTTATTACGAATGTTAATGACGCAAACTAATGCGTCAGGGTTTTTGAATATTGCTGCGATAGTTTGCTTTGTGGCATCGATGATGGGGCCAATATCTATTGTCCGACCGTATTTTATATCGAGAAATACTTGCTGTTGAAGCTTTTTAGCTTCATTAAAAAGCTTTTTAGCTTTAGTGACTTCAAGGATCACCGGCCCTGATTGCTTATATAGCTCGGGGATGGGAACACTGAGTGCATCATCAATGGTTTTGGTGCTGTCAATTAACAGCGATATAACCCCTTTAGCTTTTAGATTGCTAATAACGGTGTGGTTTTTAATATGACCAGCGCGAGTTAAGTTATAAGTCCCGTGTTGTTCGACAATATCGACAACAAAGTGACCTTTTTTTAAGTCGCTAATACTGATTTTTATGATCATAATACGATTAGATAAACACCGTTAATAGTCGCTAGTGGTTAGGGGGTTCTATGCTTATAATCCAATATAGTGTATTTTGACTGCGCAAGTATTTTTATAGTTTAAATACCATACCATTACTGGCTTTTTTATTGGCGTACAAACGCTTATCAGCGGCTCTTAATAGTTCATCCATGGTTTGCTTGCCGTCGCTTTCTGCTGCACCACAGCTAATACTGATCGGTAAACGAATATCTTGATATCGCATAGGATTGCTATTAAAAAATTGACATAAACGCTCACCGGCTTGTTCCGCCTCGGGTAGGGTTTGGCTTGCAAGCACCACAACGAATTCATCGCCAGCATAACGAAAGCATTTATCATTTTCTCGTACTAACTCTTGTAACTGACTGGCTACATAGGTAAGCACTTTGTCTCCACAGCCATGGCCATAAGTATCATTAATAGCTTTGAATTTATTGCAATCAATAAATAGTACTGAAAAGGGCACGCCATAACGGCGTTGACGGATCAGCTCTTCACCTAAGCAAACTTCCATTAATCGTCTATTAGCTGCACCGGTTAAGCGATCATAATGCGCCATGTATTGAAGCTGTTCTCGGATCAGCACATTGGATAAACAAAGACTAACTTTGACGGCGAGTTGCTCTAAATGAAATGTGCCTAGCTTATGGTGAAAACGAGCCGATGCTTTGTCAGTAAATAATAAACTACCAAATAATTTACCTTCTAAGGATAATGGCGTCAAAGCGACAGATTTAGCATCAGCCAGTAATGCTGCCGGTATGATGTTATCGAGCTGCTTCAGTTGATTGCTGAGGAAGGGCTTTTTATTTGAATGTAATAGCGTTAATTTTTCTACAGAAATTTGTTTGGTGTATTTTTTATGCCAATGAGATTGTAAGTTACCGTTGATTAAATAACTTAATGGGGTTGGCTCGGCCAGTAAGAGTGAAATGCTGGATAATTGAAATTTTACTTGAATTAAGTCTAATAAACGTTGCAACAGCTCTTCACTTGATTGACAAGCTAAAATTTCTGTTTCAATTTCAAATAATTTACGCGCAATATCTTCGTTTGCTTTTGAATTTTCAATTAATTGCTGAATGTGTGACATTTAACACGCCTTACTGCTCAAGTCTTCGCCATTGTTATATTTTATTCTAGCGAGTGCAAGTGATATGTTTAAGCACGCTTTTTTACTTTCAACTCGATAATAATACGCTAAATTAGCAAACTATTTTATTTGATTGGTATTATATTTGCATAGGATTTAGTTGTTAGATCTTTATAACAGCCTATGCCAATAAATTAGCATTAAAGTTATTGTGCTAGCTTGACGATATAACCTATAGCGCCATTATAATTACACTCAAATGCAAAGAGGCATTATGCAACGAATACTTATCACCATTTTATTTACAATAATTCATGTTGTTAGCGTTTCAGCTGCAGAATTGACCGCGGTACAAATCTACAGTGATAACGTATTACTGGATCTCATTAAAGAGAATAAGCACTTAAGCCAAGTGGTTATTGATGATTGCCAATTGGTACAAGATATTGAAGCCCGTGCTGTTAAATCTCAAATGCCTTCTTATCAATTTCTTTGGGGTGATATGCTTGCTTATGGCGTTTGTGTGAAAAAAGATGTGCCCTTGGGGCTACATTATATGCAAGCTTCTGCCGATCAGGGCTTGTCTGAAGCGTTAGAACAGCTGGGGCGTTATTACCATGTTGGTAAATTTGTTCAGGCGGATATTAATCAAGCGATTCTATTTTTAAAAGAATCAGCGGCCTTAAACAATTTAAAAGCACAACTGAGATTAGCGAACATTTATTTATCCGGCGATGGTAGCCCGTTAGATTTTCCACAACTGTACGTACAGTTGCATCAATCAGTGACTGATGATAAAAAAAACCATAAAGTTATTACTTCAAAGCTAAGTAAATTGGCCGAAAAAATGCCTGAACGGGTAGTTAATGCCGCTAAAAGCGGAAAATATTAGCCAGTTAACTTGCTTGGCCTATAAGCTGAACTGACTCGCATCGCTTGTTAATATCATTATCTCACTGCATTTTTAAGTAGGTTGGGTATGGCGTTGATCTAAGATATACTAAACAAAAAACCATTATAGAATAAAAGTGACCGAAAAAGACCCACACCAACAGCGAGAAGCTGACAAATACGATAAGCCCGTAGCAAGCCGTGAATTGCTATTGTCGTTGATCGAAAAATCAAACATCCCACCCACCTTTAAGTCTATTGTTAAGCAATTACAATATACTGATGAAGATATGTTGGTTGGTGTAAAACACCGCTTACGCGCTATGGAAAATAGTGGTCAAATTGTTTTTAATAAATTTAAACAATATGCCATTGCTAACCGTCGAGATGTTTTAACCGGGAAAGTGATTGGTCATAGAGACGGTTTTGGTTTTTTTGCTCCGGATAATGGTGATAAAGATTTCTATATTTCTTCTTACGAAATGAAGCGCGTGATTCACGGTGACATTGTTGAAGCAATATTAATTGATCGCACTGACCGTAAAGGTCGCAAAGAAGTTAAAATATTGGATGTGATTGTGCCGCGTAAAGCCGGTGTGGTTGGGCGTTTTTACGTTGACCATCATATCGCCTGTGTTGTACCAGATGATGCTCGTATTCAGCAAGATATTCTCATCCAACCAGATAAAAAATTAGCTGCTCGTCATGGTCAAGTCGTGGTGGTTAATGTTATTCAAAGGCCAACAAAACGTTCAAATGCGGTAGGCGAAGTCATTGAAGTACTTGGTGAGCATATGGCACCGGGCATGGAAATTGAAATAGCCTTGCGCGAGCATGATCTTCCTTATCAGTTTTCCCCTGAGGTGATTGCCGAAGTTAGTGGTATTGCTGATGAAGTTGAAGAGTCGGCAAAAGCGCCAAGAATTGATCTGCGAGATTTACCGTTAGTTACTATTGATGGCGAAGATGCTCGTGACTTTGATGATGCGGTATATTGTCGACCTAATGCTACGGGTGGTTGGACGTTATGGGTTGCTATCGCCGATGTCAGTTATTATGTTCGGAATAAAACAGCATTAGATGATGAAGCGATTGCTCGTGGCAATTCGGTTTACTTTCCTAGTCAAGTTATTCCAATGCTACCGGAAAAACTCTCCAATGGACTTTGTTCGTTAAATCCTGATGTTGATCGTCTTTGCATGGTTTGTGAAATGACCATCAGTGCAGCGGGCGAGCTATCTGACGCTAAGTTTTATCCGTCAGTGATGCGCTCTAAAGCTCGCTTTACCTATAGTAAGGTTGCGACTATTTTAGGCGTAAATCCTGAACAAAAAGATGAAGACTATCGTACTGAGTTACGCACACAGTACCAAGCATTAGTGCCTGATTTAGAAAATCTCAATAAAATGTATCAAGTGCTAACGGCGGCTCGTACTAAGCGCGGCGCGATTGCCTTTGAAACGACTGAATCTCAATTTTTGTTTAACAGTAATCGAAAAATAGAATCTATTGTTGCTATGGTGCGTAACGACGCACATAAAATCATTGAAGAATGTATGATTTTAGCCAATGTTGCGACCGCAGAGTTTATTGAAAAACATAAAAAACCTGGCTTGTTCCGAGTGCATGATAAACCGAGTGAAGATAAATATAATAATTTTATCAGTTATGTAAATGAGTTAGGACTAGATTTATCTTCTATGGGTGAGCGTAAAGCTCAACCAGAGCCGAAAGATTATTGTCATATTTTAGAAAAAATTGCCGGACGTCCAGATTATGAACTGATCCAGACCATGCTTTTACGTTCAATGCGCCAAGCGGTTTATCAAAGTGATAATATCGGTCATTTTGGTCTTGCCTTACCGTCTTATAGTCACTTTACTTCACCGATACGTCGTTACCCTGATTTAGTGGTTCACCGTGTTATTAAAGCTATTTTAGATGAGCAAGCGCAAAATGAAGCTAATGCCGGCGGGCATTGTTACACACCCGAAGCCGTTATTGAGCTGGGTGAACATTGCTCGATGACAGAGCGCCGTGCGGATGATGCTACTCGAGATGTCTCTGATTGGCTAAAATGCGAATACATGCAGGATCATATTGGCGACACGTTTACTGGCGTAATTTCAACGGTAACTAATTTTGGTTTATTTGTCCGTTTAGCTGATTTGCATATTGAAGGCTTAGTGCATATTACCTCGTTAGGACATGACTATTATCACTTTGATGATGTCCGGATGTGCTTGTCTGGAGAGAATACCGGCGCTAAATATCGTATTGGCGATACCGTGGAAGTACAAGTAGCAGCAGTTAACCTTGATGAGAAAAAAATTGATTTATCATTGGCCGGTGAAAATGCTGTACTTAAACGCGCTAAGCCACTAAAAAAAGGCAAAAGTTCAGATAAGCATAAACGTGGCAAACATGTGGATGGTAAATCAACAATAACAAGTGATAAAACTAAAATCGCCAAACCTGGTGCTAAAGCAAGTGCGAAAACTAGCACTAAAGCGAGCAAAAAGAAGGCGAGAAAAAAGCGTCCAGGTAAGAATGCGCGTAAAGCAACTTAGTAACCTACACAAATGAAGCCAGTAAACCTACTTTGACAAAACAGCTGTAAACAAAAACGTTACAGCTGTTTTATCAACTAACCGATTTAATAGAGAAAGAAAATTTTATGGCAAAGCAAGAAGAGTTAGTTTTTGGCATTCATGCGGTAAAAGCCCTGATTGAAAGCGCACCGGAAAGGTTTATTGAGTTATGGCTATTAAAAGGTCGTGAAGATGACCGTTTAATGCCGATCATTAATTTAGCTAAAAAATACGGTATTCCCGCCCAAATGGCGAACCGTAAAGTACTGGACGATAAAACTGACGGTGAGCAACATCAAGGTGTTGTTGCACGCGTTAAACCAGGAAAAGCGTATACTGAAGCGGATCTGGATAGCATTCTTGCCGAAGCGGAAGGTAAAGGACAAGCACCATTTTTATTGATTTTAGATGGTGTCACTGACCCACATAATTTAGGTGCTTGTTTGCGAAATGCCGATGCGGCGGGAGTACAAGCCATTATAGTGCCAAAAGATAATGCTGCTCGCTTGACTGCAACTGTAAGAAAAGTTGCTGTGGGTGCAGCTGAAAGTGTACCTCTAGTACAAGTGACCAACTTATCGAGAACCATGAAAGCTTTACAGCAAATGGGGGTATGGATTATTGGTACAGCAGGTGAAACGGACAACTGTTTATACAATGAAAAACTCTCTGGACCAATGGCATTAGTAATGGGTGCTGAAGGTAAAGGTATGCGTCGCTTAACTCGCGAAAACTGCGATCAATTAGTTAAGTTACCTATGGCGGGTAGTGTTTCTAGTTTAAATGTTTCCGTGGCAACGGGCATTTGCTTATTTGAAATAGTACGCCAAAGGCTTAATGGTTAGAGTCCTTATGGCTAGCCTAGTAAGTTAGCTGAGCTCGATAGGATAAGTTGATTTTATGCGCAATATCAAGGTCGTACTTGTTACTTTTTGTTAAAGTAATTAAAAGATTACCATGCTCTATGAGCTATTGATTACATTTATAGGTATTAAGCCACAACATAAGGGAATTTTATGAGTAAGATACTTGTTATTGCAGACATGTTAACGCAAGAACCATTAGCCATTAAACGTGCCAGTCAGTTGGCAAGCGCTTACCAGTCAACATTACATATTGTTTATTTTTGCAATGAAGACGTTATAGGTGCTGTCGATAATGTGAAACAAATCAAAGATGATGTATTAGCTAAAATGTCGGAAAAAGCGGCTCAGCAATTAGCCGCTATTTTTTCCGTAAGTGAAACCTATAGCTATGAAGTTGTCTGGGCGTCCCGTATTCATAAATGGGTAGCTAACTACGTAGCAGAAGAGCAACCTAAACTGGTGTTTAAAACGGGTAATCGTTCAGAGTCATTATTTTATACCTCAACAGATTTATACTTATTGAGAGAATGCCAAGTACCTGTGTTAATTTCTGCCCCCGAGAAGTGGCGTAAATCATCAAATATTCTTGCTGCAATTGACTTAAGTACCACGAAAAAAGTTAAGCGGGAATTAAATACAAAAATTTTACAACAAGCTAAAATTTTAGCCGACGGTTTTAATGCTGAATTGCACGTCTGTTATACCGTTCCAACTTCAATACTACTTAAAGACTTAGGAGTGCAATACCCTGATGAAATGGAAAGGCATGCACAGAAAAAATTAGACGAAAAGATTAAAGCAATATGCTCACAGTACGATATTGAACCATGTAACTTTCATATCAAAGCGGGTGAACCTGGTAAGGTTATCACTAGTATTGCTGCACAATCTAAGGCCGGCGTGGTTGTTATTGGTATGATTGGGCGTTCTGGTATTAGTGGTAAGGTGTTCGGTAATACCGCAGAAAAAACCTTATCGTTATTAAAAACCGATATTCTCGCATTAAATCCATAATCAAAAGTTTGATGAAATATAAAATAGCTCGTATATCGGGCTACTTTTTATTAACGGCTATGTAGAAAGAGCGGTTAGTTTAATTTGATGTTTTTCAAGCAGTAAATATCAATCACTGATAAAAACACGTTATTCCTTGCCTTTATTGTTCATTTTCCCTACACTACGCGTCCTTAATTCAGCCTGAACTTTTGTTCCTTGCCTCAACTGGTGTTGGCTGAGCCAGACAATGAGGCTACAACCGTAAGGAGCTCGTAATGCGTCATTACGAAATCGTATTTATGGTTCACCCTGATCAGAGTGAACAAGTACCAGCTATGATTCAGCGTTACAGTGACATCGTCACTAATGCTGAAGGCAAAATCCACCGTCTTGAAGACTGGGGCCGTCGCCAATTAGCTTACCCAATCAATAAATTGCACAAAGCACACTATGTTTTAATTAACATTGAAGCGCCTCAAGCAGCTATTGATGAACTAGAAACTTCTTTCCGTTATAACGATGTTGTTATTCGTAACATGATCATGCGCACTAAAGGCGCGGTAACTGAAGCTTCAGCTATGGCTGTTGCTAAAGAAGACCGTCGTGATGAGCGTCGCGAAGTGAAGAAAGATGTTACTGAAGCACCAGCTGTTGAAGCACCAGTTGTTGAAGCACCAGTTGCTGAAGCACCAGCTGCAGAAGAAGCTGCGAGCGAAGAATAAGTAACCAGTGACCAACTCTCTTTCTATAACAAATAGTCAAGAGAATTGCTTGGTATTGACCGGACATGTGGTAAAGCCACCGAAAACGTCAACTAGCCCAGCCGGTATTAAACACTGTCAGTTTTCTATGGACCATAAGTCTCTACAAAATGAAGCAGGGTTGAACAGACAAGCGTTTGTTCGAATACAGGTTGTCGCTACAGGTAATGTGTCACAGCACTTAACTCGTGATTTAATTGAAGGCTGTAATATTAGAGTGACAGGTTTTATTAACCGTCATGAATCCAGAAACGGAAATCCGCTTTTGGCGTTACATGCCCAACAAATTGAAATGATTTAATTTAGGCCATTTTATTTAACTGATAATTGTCAGGAAAGATAAAGGAAGCCAATTTAGGAGAAATCCATGTCTCGTTTTTTTAGACGTCGTAAGTTCTGCCGCTTTTCAGCGGAAGGTGCTGCTGCAATCGATTATAAAGATACAGCTGTACTAAAAAACTATATCACTGAAAGTGGTAAAATTGTTCCTAGCCGTATTACTGGTACCAGTGCTAAATATCAACGTCAACTTGGTCGTGCGATCAAGCGTGCTCGTTACTTAGCATTATTACCATATACTGATTTACATAAGTAACCTAATAAGGGGTTTTGAAAATGGAAGTAATACTTCTTGATAAAATCGCCAAATTAGGCGGCCTTGGCGACAAGGTAACAGTTAAATCTGGTTACGCTCGTAACTTTTTATTACCAAAAGGCAAAGCTGTTTTTGCCTCTAAAGCAAACGTTGAGCACTTTGAAGCTCGTCGTGCTGACTTAGAGAAAAACTTAGCTGAACAACTTACTGCTGCACAAGCTCGTGCTGCCAAGTTAACTGAATTAGCCGAAGTCACTATCGCTTCTAAAGCAGGTGAAGAAGGCAAATTATTTGGTTCTATTGGTACCCGTGATATTGCTGATGCAATCTCTGAAGCTGGCGTTGAAGTTGTTAAAGCTGAAGTACGTTTACCTTTAGGTAGCATCCGTGAAACAGGTGAATTCGATATCGTAATTCACGTGCACAACGATGTAGATGCAACAATTAAAGTAGTGGTTATTGCTGAAGCTTAATCGCGCGCAATAGTTAGCTATTAAAAACCCTGTCTTCAGTAATGAAAACAGGGTTTTTTTATGGCAATAATTCAACCATAACTCTGACTCTTTTGGTTTATTGGTGCCACAGGTAGTGTTGGCCAGTCCTTTTGTGGAAGGATGCCACGCTCAAACATACCTGCCAGTCCTTGCAAGCCCCCTGTATGTAACAATACAATACGTTGATGGGCCGGAAAATAACCGGCTTCAATAAGATCGAGTAAAGCTAAAATCATTTTTCCTGAATATACTGGTTCAAAATCTATCCCTACACTTTTAGCAAAACTACGTATTCTCTGTGCATCATGGGGATTAAATTTAGCGTAGCCTCCGCGATGAAATTGATTCATAACTTGCCAGTTACGGTATGATTTAGCCGCCTCAGGTAATAATTCATTTACTTGTTGCTCAAGATAACCATCTTGTTTCAACACAGAGATCCCCAGTAGTTCATGCTGAGCTTTATCAGCGAAAATCAAGCCTGCAAGTGTACCGCCACTGCCTACAGGAGTTATAAGCGTATCGAACTCGCCTTGTTGATTTAATTCGGCAATAACTTCAGCCATACCGGTTAAAGCAAGCGCATTACTGCCTCCTTCAGGTACGATAAGATAATCCGGAAATTGCTGTTGTAGTTGCTGTAAATAGCTTTCTTGGTTACGTAAACGATAGGTTTTTCTATCGACGAATGACAGTTGCATGCCCCAATGTTTTGCCCAGGCTAAGGTGTAATTGTTTTGATTATCTTGCTCGCCACGAATAATACCAATAGCGGATAATTGTTGTTGTTGACAGGCCAGAGCACAGGCGTGAATATGATTAGAAAAACAACCACCAAAGGTGATGATACCTTCAGCACCAATGGCTTTAGCATGTAATAAATTGTATTTTAGCTTGCGCCATTTGTTACCCGAAATAACTTTATCAATCTGATCATCACGCTTAACTTGCACAGAAATCTTATGATGAATAAAAGTTGGATGATGAATTGGCTGTAAGATGGATAAAGCAGACATAATATTTTATAGCTCAGAAATAAGGTAAATAAAATGAAGTAATTAAAACACTTGCGTGATAAATAGAATCAGCGATAATGGTTTTATGGTGACACGTAAATAAGAGAATGATATCGCTTAATGTCAATTATTACACGTATCAAAAATGTTTTCTCACAAACAAAGTCCGCTAATATTGTTGGTGTTGCCTTACGGCAGCAGTCGATTAGTTATTTGATAAAAAAATCGACTGAAAATCACTGTGAAGTCATCGAAAATAAAGCTCATCCGCTGAAAAATGCACTCAAGCACTTAGTTGCCACTAAGTCATTAACTGGGCAATGTCATTTGGTGTTGCCGAATGCTCATTCGCAATTCGTGCAAGTTGATAAGCCAAACGTCCCCATTGCAGAAATACATGGCGCCTTAAAGTGGCAAATAAAAGATTTAGTCAGTATTGCCCCCGAAAATATGGTTTTAGATTATTTTGATGGGCCGATATTGGCTGGTGGTCATGAAAAAATTAATGTTGTTTGTGTTGCTAAAAATGATTTAATTGAACTCGTCACAACATTAACAACTGATAATTTGAATGTTGTCAGTATTACCACTGAAGAGTTTGCTTTTGCTAGTTTGTTGCCAGTTCAAGAAGACGCTGTGTTATTGGTTTGCCAGCAGCCTGGTGAAGAAGTGAACCTGTTAATTATCAAAAATGGTCAATTATTTTTTAGTCGACGTTTACGGGGCTTTGCCCAGATTGCCACCAAAAGTGAAGACGAACTAAGCATGAGCGTTGTTGACTCACTAAGTTTAGAAATTCAGCGCTCGACTGACTACTTTGATCGCCAATTAAAGCAAGCACCAATTAAAGCGATTGAAGTCTTGATCCCAATGCAGAATGAAGCCTTTTTAGCTCGCAAGTTGGCGGAGAATACCAACGTAGAGGTGAAGTTGTTTACTATGCCAGAAAGCTTGGGAAACTATCGAAATAGTGCGGTAGCCATAGGTTCAACGCAGTTAAATTTTATGGAGCCAAACTAAAATGGCTAAATATTCGATTAACTTATTACAGGCCGACTTACTACCGGTAAAAGCCTTGTGGACACTGAATCGTGTTGTCGCTTTATGGTTAACGGCTTTGATAGTTATGTTGGTACTAATCTTTATCTCTCAGATACAGTTAAGTCGTTTAAATGCAGTGTTGCAAGCGGAAAAGGCACTAAATAGTAGTCAAAAACTGCAATTACAAAACTTAGAATCTGCTATCAGTGCTAACCGTAAAGATGCGGCATTGTTGGCCAAACTTAATACGGTTAAATTAGTGATTGCAAATAAGCAGCATCTACATCAGCAATTAACGGACCCGGCACAAACTTATAGTGCTGGTTTTTCTAGTGCAATGGCTGAGTTAGCTGAGTTACATAACAACAACATTAGCTTACAGAGTGTTAATATTGGTAACGGTAATATGACATTTACTGGTATAGCTCGTACACCTGATGCCGTGCCGAATTGGTTATCTGGTTTTGAATCTTCAACATTTTTATCAGGTAAGCGCTTTATTAATTTTTCTTTGACTGAAAATGAGCAACAACTAACGGAGTTTGTTGTTAGCTCTGCACAGGGTAAAGGGGAGTAATAATATGGCGCAATGGCTGGCTTTTAGTGAAAAATTTAGTAACACCACTCCGCGAGAACAATATTTAATTATTACGGCTGGTTTAATCGCCATAGGTTTTATCTTATACAGTTTATTTTTAGGTGTTGCTTATCAGGGCATCGCTCAACTGAATGAGAAAATTTTGCAGACACAGCAAAGCAATGAAAACAATAAAAATTCTATTCAAGTGTTAGAGCAAGCATTGCTTGAAGATCCTAACAGTGCCTTGAAGAAAGAATTGTTGCAGTACCAAGCAAAGCTGGGGGAAATAGATCAACAATTATTGAGCTTAACCTCAGACTTAATTGATCCTATTCAAATGCGTTATGCCTTAATCAAACTGTTAAAATTACAGAAGGGGGTTAAGTTACTTTCATTTGAAGTTTTGCCTGCAAGCCCAGTAACGAAAAGTAACCTTGAAAATAGTGAACAGCAGGATAAACAAGACACGCTAGCTGCCAGTGTTGATCAAACACCGGCCAAGCAGTTACGTTTATATCGCCATGGCATTAAAATTAAGCTACAAGGGCAATACTTTCAGTTAAAAGATTACTTGATACAATTAGAAAGTTTGTCTTGGAAATTCTTTTGGCAAGAATTTGATTATCAACTAAAAGCCCATCCAGTTAGTGAACTAGAAGTGGAAATCTATAGTTTAAGTACGGCACAGGAGTTTATTGGTGTATAAAATTAGCCTCATTTTATTGCTACTGTCATTGCCTCATTATGCAAATAGCCAACAAGTGGATCCGACGAAGCCTTTTGATGCAGTAGCATCAAGCAGTGGCAGTAGTAGCGAAAAAAGCACGCGGTTAACTTTACAATCGATTATTCGAAGTGACGGCAATAAAAAAGTTATTATTGATGGTCAAGTGCTGAATGTTGGTGATAAATATAAAGGTTTTGAGTTGATAGCTATTAACTCAAAAGGGGTGGTGCTAGATTCACCACAGGGTAAAATGGAATTATCATTATTTTCCGGTGTTATAGCGAACTCACAATGAAAAAAATAATTAATCATAAAAAGCACCAAATTCAATTGTTTTGTTGCACAGCTGTACTTGTGCTTGCCGGCTGTCAATCAGCACCAAAACCACCGACTGAGGTTAATCAAGCCTTAGATGACGCGATTGCTCAAGCGAGTCAGCCAGCAACACCTAAGCCATTAAAAGCACTACCGAACTCTGTTCGCCGAGAGCTTATGCAAAAAGAAGTTCAGCAAGCGCGTCACGGCTTGTTGGCTGAGAAACGTTTAGAAATAGCGGCAAGTGGGGTTGCCGCGGAGCAATTTTTTGCCGCTATTGTTGATGACTCTTCATACAGTATTGCGGTTCATCCTGAGGTTAGTGGCACGATCACCTTGAATTTAAAAGATGTGACATTAGATGAAACGCTTGATGTTATTGAGTCACTGTATGGTTACGACATTCGTCGCCAAGGTCGAGTGATTCAAGTTTATCCTGCCGGTATTCGTACTGAAACAATTCCGCTAAATTATTTATATGTTAAGCGCAGCGGTATGTCTAGTACTAGCATAAACTCTGGTGGTGTTTCAGAGAATGATCCTAATAGTAGTAACTCAAGTGGTAACAATAGCAATAATAATAGCAGCAATAGTAATCAAAATAGTAATGGTCAAGGTAGTAATAATCAGAATGGCAGTAGCGGTATTAACATTTATACCGAAAACGAATCTGACTTCTGGAGTGAATTAAAAGAAACCTTAACGGCATTGGTGGGTAATGAAGGCGGTCGTTCTGTCATTGTTTCACCACAAGCGGGCTTAGTCACCATTCGAGCACTGCCTTCTGAAATCACCGCAGTTAAGAGCTTTCTTGAAAGCACTCAAGAGCACTTGCGTCGTCAAGTGATTATTGAAGCAAAAATTATGGAAGTCACTTTAAATGATGATTATCAGCAAGGGGTGAAGTGGGATCAAGTACTAGGACATATTGAAAGTACCGATATTGGCTTTTCAACCACAGGAAATATTGCTGGTAATGTTATTTCTTCTGCAATAGGTGGGGTAACCAGCCTGAGCTTTCTAAATAAAGATTTTAGTGGTGTGATTGATTTGTTATCAACTCAAGGTAATGTACAAGTACTTTCCAGCCCAAGAATTACAGCAACCAACAATCAAAAAGCCATTATTAAAGTCGGCGAAGATGAATATTTTGTTACTGATGTTTCTAGTACCACGACAACGGGTACTTCAACTACCACAACCCCTGAAATTGATTTAACACCATTTTTCTCTGGTATTGCACTGGATGTAACGCCACAAATAGATGCTGATGGTGAAGTTATTTTGCATATTCACCCATCAGTGACCATTACTGACGAGCAAACTAAAACCATACGGTTAAGTAACGAAGATATTATTTTACCATTAGCGCAAAGCAGTGTCCGCGAATCAGATACTATTATACGCGCTAAGTCAGGTGAAATAGTTGTGATTGGTGGCCTCATTGAAACCCGAAAAGTTAATATTGAATCTAAAACGCCGTTCTTAGGTGATATCCCAATTATGGGCGAATTATTTAAGAGTAAGAGTGAATCAGTGCAGAAAAAAGAGCTGGTTATTTTGCTAAAACCTATTGTTATTGGGCAAGATACTTGGAAAAACCAACTACAGGATGCGCGTGCTTTGTTAAAACAATGGTTTCCTGAAGATGCGGACGCAAACGCCGCTAGTAATTAAGTTACCACGCTATGTATTTGTACCATTTTGGTTTAAGAGAACTCCCCTTTACTTTAACACCAAACACCAGTTTTTATTTGGGTTTAGAGCCTCATGACGAGGCGCTTGCGGTATTACTTACCGCATTAAAAACCGGTGAGGGCTTTATTAAAGTGGTCGGTGAGGTTGGTACGGGGAAAACCTTACTGTGTCGTAAATTATTAAATGAAATTCCGGAACATTTTGTCACCGCTTACATTCCAAACCCCTACTTAAAACCTGATGAATTAAGGCGTGCGGTTGCTGTTGAACTTGGGGTGAAGCAAGCGCAGCGTATATCGCTACAGCTTTTAACACAACGTATTCAGCAAAGGTTATTGGAATTGCACAACCAAGGGCATTCTGTCGTGTTGATCCTTGATGAAGCGCAAGCACTACCAGCTGAAAGCCTTGAAGCGTTGCGACTATTTACCAACCTTGAAACAGAAACTAGAAAATTATTACAAGTGGTATTATTTGCGCAACCAGAGTTGGATGAACGCTTAGCTGAAAAAGCCTTTCGACAATTGAAGCAGCGCATCACTTTTTCTTATAAATTGCGTGCCATGACGGCACTGGAAGTTGAACATTATATTCAGCATCGCTTGCAGGTTGCTGGTTATAAAGGTGCCAGTTTATTTACTCGAGCTATTGCGAAAAAAATTGCTAAAGTCAGTAACGGTATTCCACGGCTAGTGAATATTATTTGCCATAAAATGTTGATGCTTGGCTATGGCGAAGGGCGTTATCAACTCACTAATAAACATTTAACAAAAGCAATTCAAGATACTGAAGGTATGCAGCATAAACCCCCTCACAAGTTTTATTTAGCTAGCCTATTAATTACTGCGCTGCTTGTTGGCTTATATTATTCATGGAATGTTATCGGGATATCGCTATGAGCGTCATCAATCAAATGTTAAAAGATTTAGACCAGCGTCAAAGTGAACAAAAAGGAACGGCTAATGCTGCAGTTTCTGTGACAAGAAAAATTTCAGCTCGCAGCATGCTGTTAGTTATTGTCGCTATTTTGGTATTAAATGTTCTCGGTATTTTTAGCTGGCAACTTTACAGTGAAAATCAACAGTTAAAAGATCAAGTGCTGGCAGTTGAAGCTAAAAGCGATGCCAATACCACTCAGCCAATTGTGGCTCATAGCAATGAAAAAAACACTGATGAGAAAAACATTAATCCCCCCCCGATTATTCGCTCTGAGCCCGTGCGAGAAAAAGCCTTAGCGACAACATCGATCGCAAAAAAAGAAGCTATGGATAAAGCTGATAATGTAGCAAAGCAGTTATCCGCTTTATCAGAAAAGCCAGTTATGCTTAACGGTGATAGCCCTGCAGTAAGCAAGCTGAAAGCAATTAATCAGCCGGAGAGTGTTGTTGATCTTGCTCAGAAAAAACCTGTTCTCGATATTGTTAAGCTTGAAGATACCGACACCAAACCAAGTTTAACTATTTCACGTACACAATTGACGCCACAGGCGCTAGCAGCCAATAAAATAACTGAAGCTGAGCAGGCCATTGAGCGTAATGACATTATTAAGGCTGAAGCATTATTTGAAGAAGTGTTATTGATCATGCCTGAGCATGAAACTGCTCGGAAACAGCTCGCTGCACTGTGGTATGGTAAAAAATCTTATCAAGATGCGGTGAACTTATTATCACAAGGTATAGCGTTAGCACCCCAATCTGAAGAAATGCGTTTAATGACCGCACGGATTTATTATGAGCAAGGGCAACCACGGCCAGCATACAATGTATTAAGCCCCGTAAAGCACAGTACAAGTACAGAATTACAAGCACTTCTAGCAAATACCGCAGCAGATTTAAGTGAGCATGATAACGCTATTATTGCTTATCAAAAACTTATTGCGCTCGAACCTCATATAGGTCGATGGTGGCTCGGCTCGGCTGTGTCATTAGATAGCCTTGGTAAGTTTGTACCAGCAAGAGATGCATACAAACAAGCAATAGCACGAAATAATTTATCTAATAGTGCAATGCAGTTTGCTCGTCAACGTCTGATAGAGCTAGGAGAATAATATGGCAGCACCTAAATTAAAAATGCGTTTGGGCGACTTACTTGTTCACGAACATATCATTAGTAATGAACAATTGATGCAAGCGCTAAATAGCCAAAAATCGACTGGCAGGAAACTTGGTGACGCCTTAATTGAGTTAGGTCATATTGGTGAAAGACAGCTACTAGAATTTTTAGCTCAACAACTTGATGTGCCATTCTTAGACATTAGCCAACGAAGAATTCCATCCGAAGTTGCATTGTTGTTACCAGAGGTTCATGCAAGGCGTTTGCGGGCACTTATTATTGAAGATCAAGGTGACTCTGTACTTATTGGTATGAGCGACCCTGCTGATTTAAGTGCGCTTGATCAACTTGAACAAATGTTATCACCAAAACGTTTAGAGCTAGCGGTGATCATGGAATCACAACTTTTCGACGCCTTTGATGGTTTATACCGACGTACGGCCGATATTGAATCCTTCGCGAGCCAACTTGAAGAAGAATATCATCAAGGTAGTGACTTTGATCTATCAAGCACTTTCCTTGAAGAAGGTGGTGACGCTACTGTTGGTAAGTTATTACAATCAGTTTTTGAAGATGCTGTCCAAATGCGTGCATCCGATGTCCATATTGAACCGGATGAAAACTCCCTGCGCATTCGTCAGCGTATTGATGGCGTCTTGCAAGAGAACATATTAAAAGAGAATAAAATAGCCTCGGCGATGGTACTGCGCTTAAAGCTTATGGCCGGTTTAGATATTTCCGAAAAGCGCTTACCTCAAGATGGACGATTTAATCTGCAAATTAAGGGTCATAATATTGATGTGCGTATGTCGACCATGCCAGTGCAGCATGGTGAATCAGTGGTTATGCGACTACTTGACCAATCTGCGGGTTTACTGTCGTTAGATGAAACCGGTATGCCTGAACCGTTTGTTAAGCGCATTCGCCATCAAATATCACGACCGCATGGTATGGTATTGGTTACCGGTCCAACAGGTAGCGGTAAAACAACAACTTTATATGCGGCATTAAGTGAGCTTAATCAGGCCAGTAAAAAAATTATTACGGTTGAAGACCCTGTCGAATATCGCTTACCGCGAGTTAATCAGGTGCAGGTAAATAGTAAAATAAACCTGACATTTTCAAGTGTACTGCGCACTGCGTTACGACAAGATCCTGATATTCTTATGGTGGGAGAGATGCGTGACCAAGAAACTGTTGAAATCGGCTTGCGAGGCGCACTAACCGGCCATTTGGTGTTATCAACATTGCATACCAATGATGCAATTACCAGCGCGCTGCGTTTGCTAGATATGGGCGCAGCAGGCTTTTTAGTCGGCAGTTCATTAAGGGCAATTATAGCTCAACGTTTAGTGCGTAAGATCTGTGAAAATTGTCGGCAAGTTCATCAGCCCGATCAGCAGGAAATGATGTGGTTATCAAACCTTGTTGATAGTGATATCAGTGCTATTAAATTTAGTAACGGTCGAGGATGCCAGAGTTGTCATTATACCGGTTATAAAGGTCGTATCGGTGTTTTTGAATTATTAGAAATGAATGAAGCTATGATGTCGGCATTAAAGCGTGAAGATACTGAAGCCTTCTCACAAGCAGCAAAACAACATCCGGAGTTTAGACCACTAGCGCTTGCGGCATTTGACTATGCTAAATTAGGCATTACCAGTGTTGAAGAAGTCTTGCGGTTAGTTGAAACCGTTGATGTTACAGGATAAACAATAATATTATGCCAGCATTTAATTATATTGGACGAGATGCCAACGGTAGCCAAGTAAAAGGGGTTATTGAAGCGGCAAATTCAGCTATAGTTGCAGAGCAATTGTCTCGCAAACGCATTATTCCGATATCCATAGCAAGTGCCAAAAAAGCTGATAGTGAAATTGCTGCTAAAAATATCGATATTGGTGATTTATTAGGTTTTAATCAGGTAACCTTGGATGATTTAATTGTTTTTTGTCGGCAAATGTATGCGTTAGTGAAATCAGGTGTACCGATTTTAAGAGCCATCAATGGTATGGCGGAATCAAGTACATCGATAAGACTTAAATCAGCATTAATCGATATTTCAGCACAATTAGAAGGTGGTTTTCCGCTTTCTAATGCATTACATCAACACCCGAAAATATTCACGCCTTTATTTGTTTCATTGGTACATGTTGGCGAGAATACCGGTAATCTTGATGATGCTTTTTTAAAGCTTGCTAGCTATTTTGAGCGCGAACAAGAAACCCGAAAACGTATTAAAACCGCCTTACGCTATCCTAGCTTTGTTTTGATTGCCATTGTTGCAGCCTTAGTTATTTTAAATATTTTTGTTATCCCTACCTTTGCAAATATGTTTAGTAAACTCGGGGCTGATTTACCTTGGGCAACCAAAATGCTGATTGGCAGTTCTAATTTTTTTCTGAATTACTGGCCGCATATGCTAGTTGCTAGTGTGGTTGGTTATTTTGCAATAAAGCATTATTTAAAAACACCAGCCGGTATGTATGCTTGGGATAAGCGTAAGTTAAACTTACCGGTTGTTGGTGGCGTTATTGAGCGCTCAATTCTCTCTCGTTTTGCTCACAGTTTTGCCATTATATTACGTGCTGGTGTACCAATGACATCAGGCTTAACACTGGTGGCTGATGCTGTTGACAATACCTATATGCGAGAAAAAATTATTGCCATGCGTAGTAGCATTGAAAGCGGCGAAAGTTTGTTGCGCTCGGCGGTGACCAGTACCTTATTCACCCCGCTAGTTTTACAGATGGTTGCTGTGGGTGAAGAAACTGGGCGAGTTGATGAATTACTGGCAGAAGTGGGTGATTATTACGAACGAGAAGTGGACTATGAACTTAGTACCTTAACGGCTCGTATTGAACCTATTATGATTGCCATTGTTGCTACTATGGTCTTGGTATTAGCCTTAGGTATCTTTACCCCTATGTGGGATATGATGTCAGCATTCCAAGGTAAATAAATGAATTTTTTTAGATGATAATACGATGACATCACTACAGGTCGCCGAAAAAAAAGAAAAATCTCTAGCGGAGATCCTCGTGGTGGTGGTGCTAGTCGCATTATTGATGGCAAGTTTTATCTTTTATTTTTTTAAGAATCAAGGGCAACTTACCCGCGCTGGTTTTGAATCGATAACACAGGTTTTTTCAGCGCGAGTGAATGGCATTCGTGCACAGTGGTTTATGGATAAACAGCCTGATTTTGTTAACGTTGAAAGTAGTAACCGACAAGCCGATGGTGGCAGTGTGGTGAATATTCCCGTTAATAACCAAGGTTGGGTTGACGCTGGTAGTTCGGCATTAGTATGTCAAAAAATTTGGCACTATGTTATGGAATCGTCGTTAACCTATATGAAAGAACCGATTGGCGCGGTATTAATTGATCCCAAAAATCATAAGATGAATTATTGCCAATATAGTTTATCAAGTGGCGAGTATTTTACTTATTATCGTCAGAGTGGCAAAGTCAGTGCTGTTAAGCTGACATATTGATAGTGAGATAAAGCACATTAGATTAGAGAATTAGAGTAAATATTGCGCTTTATCAGTATTTGCATGAAAATATGACTAAGTAAGTGACTTTATTAGTATTTCGTTGCTAGAATAAAATTAAGACAAAAATAGATATTATAATTAGGAGGTTGTTATGAGAAAACAGTCAGGTTTTACCCTTATAGAATTGGTTATCGTGGTTGTAATCTTAGGGTTTTTGGCAGTCACGGCAATTCCTAAATTTCTCGATCTAACTGATCAAGCTAAACAAGCCAATATTGAAGGCATGGCGGG